>Ga0209770_10000009_pt1 | contig 136332 bp, 123 predicted proteins | sample LauGreSu1BDMLBDD_2_FD_187572 | JGI IMG/M metagenome (GOLD analysis project Ga0209770, IMG submission 187572) | Freshwater lake microbial communities from Lake Michigan, USA - Su13.BD.MLB.DD (SPAdes) (version 2) | ecosystem: Environmental > Aquatic > Freshwater > Lake | place: Lake Michigan... | reverse complement strand
ACAAAACACAAAACACAAAACACAAAACACAAAACACAAAACACAAAACACAAAACACAAAACACAAAACACAAAACACAAAACACAAAACACAAAACACAAAACACAAAACACAAAACACAAAACCAAAACCAAAAATAAACATTTTTTTAGTGAAAACAACATAAATGTTTCAACATGTGTTGTTATAATTGAATATCTCTCATTCACGATGTCAAGATTTGATGAAAAAGAGTCAAAAGTGCCTGACTGTCAGGATTGGACGACTGTTACATTCAACAAACGTCCCAGTGCAACCAGTGCAACCAGTGCAACCAAACCCTCATCCACGTCTTCACTGGCAAATGTGGGAGTTTATAAAGCGGCATCGGATGAAGATACAAAGAAAACGAAATACGTGGGAAAAGCCACATCCGACGCAGTCCGGACCGCAAGGTGTGAAAAAAAACTCACCCAAAAAGAGCTTGCCCAAAAGTGCAACATGGATGCTGCGATTGTAAACGAAATAGAACGCGGTGGTGGTGTGTACAATGCAGCACACATCAACAAAATCCAGACAGTGCTGGGTGTAAAAATACCGCGATAATCCAAATATTAAAATATGACATTTTTATAAACAACATAATCCAACATAATCATGTCATATCAAACCTACAATTCGTATTTAGCAAATCGTACAGTTTGCTGTTGTGGCGGTGGTGGTGGCACTGGCGCAAGAGGTGCAACCGGCGCAACGGGAGCAACGGGCGCAACGGGCGCAACGGGCGCAACGGGTCCAAATGGTGGGGCAACGGGCGCAACGGGCGCAACGGGCGCAACGGGTGCAACGGGTGCAACGGGCGCAACGGGTGCAACCGGCGCAACGGGCGCAACGGGCGCAACGGGCGCTCAAGGTCCTGTTGGAAATTTGATTAATGGCAATTGTTATTCCGATTACTTGTATTGGAATACAAACACGAATTTGTGGACACCCGGCGGAAGCCAGGTCCACATTGCATGCGGCGCGGCTTCCATTACCCCGCAAGGCACAAACGCAATTGCAATCGGCGCGTCATCCGGGCAAACAAATCAAAATCAGTACGGCGTGGCGGTCGGATCATATGCCGGACAAGTAAATCAAGGCAACAGCTCCATTGCAATCGGAAACAATGCGGGCCAAGCAAACCAACAAAACAATTCCGTGGCAATCGGCAATGGAGCGGCGTCGCAAGGTCAAGGACTGAACTCCATTGCAATCGGGTTTGCAACAGCGAATGGCGGACCCTCTACGCTGATTCAAGGCAGCGATTCCATTGCAATTGGGAATTCGGCCGGGTACGAAGGGCAAAAGTCCCGGTGCGTGGCGATTGGCATGAATGCCGCCAGCGAAAACCAAAACGAAGACTCCATTGCGATCGGTAATTCAGCTGGACAGTACGGGCAAAAAATAAGCTGCCTGGCGATCGGGGTTTCCGCGGGTTCAACCGGTCAAGGTGTCCGTTCCATTGCATTGGGGAATTCGGCCGGCAAGCAAGGACAGCTGGATGATGCAATTGCCATTGGAACCAATGCAAGCCAAAAAAACCAGGGGGGAGGGGCGATTGCAATCGGCAACGGGGCCGCTTCAGACACGTCAACTAACCGAGGGCAAGAGGCGAACTGCATTGCAATTGGCACGAACGCGGGGTTTCAAGAGCAAGCCCAGCGGTCCATTGCCATCGGATTTGAGGCGGGTCTCCAGTATCAAGGGGAAACAGCCGGGACGGCCATTGCAATCGGGTTCAGCGCCGGGCACATCGGCCAAAAAGAAAATTCAATCGCGATTGGCAATCAAGCCGGCGACACGTACCCGAACGCCAATTCAATTGCAATTGGAACCCAAGCCGGGCAGCTGTGGCTGGGTAGTGGAAGCATTGCAATCGGGGACCACGCGTCGTATGACAGCGGCATCACCGCGTACAAAGGGATAGACACGATTTCAATCGGCAGTTATGCTGGATCGTACGGCCAGGACGTGTATTCCATAGCCATTGGAAAAAACGCGGGCGCCACCGGTATGGACCAAAATTCAATTGCCATTGGCACGGACACGGTTTCAAATAAGTTTCAAAGCATCGCCGTTGGTAAAACAGCCGAAGCGTCGGGTATACAGTCTCTTTCGGTGGGTTCGGAAGCAGTCGCTTCCGGCAACGCTTCCGTCGCGCTTGGTTACAGAGCGATATCATCCGGCGTATCCAATGTGGCCATCGGGTTTGGGTCAGTTGCCGTTCAACCTAGCCACATAAACATCCGAGGGGGGACCAGTGAAATAAATTTATACAACCAAGGTTTGGTGTCTGCAACAAATACTGGCTCATTCATTGCTGAAAATGGAGGGAACGTTGTAGTTGGTAGCGGCGGAATTTTTTCTGCTTCAACCGCGAATGGCGTATCGGTAAGTCCCATGGACAGTTTGGGCGTTGGCGAATACGCAAATGTTCTGGTTACCACAAATGGCAATAGATTGGACTACACGAATTTGGAGGCATTTGCGACCACGCTCATCAATAGCGGCTACGTGAAATCGTTCGTCATTGATCACCCGAAAGAGCCGGCAACCAAGCACTTGGTGCACGTGTGCCTGGAGGGTCCCGAAGCGGGCGTGTATTACCGAGGCAAAGGGGAAGTGACCGACAATGCAAGCGCGAAAATCAGTTTGCCGGATTACGTGCCCGGATGGGCGCACGATTTCACCATCACGGTGACCGCAATTTACGATGGCGGCAAGGTGCACGCGTATGCGGTTTCAGAAGTGAACGCCGACGACGGAACCTTCACCGTGCACGGAGAGAACGGCAGGTTCAACTGGATCGCAGTGGGGAAACGCGCCGACATTGTGGTGGAACCGTTGAAATCGGACGCCAACGTGAAAGGGTTCGGGCCTTATAAGTGGATTGAATGACCAACCATACCTTCATTAAGGAGGGGTTCGGGGAACGTAGTTCCCCGGCGTAGTTCCCCGGTTACCACAAGTACTTCCAGCTAAAGTAGCCGCTGCTGAATTTGCGCTTATTTTCTCCGCGGTGCCGGGTGCGATAATTCCGGCGGCGCTTCGGGTCGCCGTGATTGACGCGCGTGTAAAGCCCTTTCCCCGTGGAATCGCGGTATTGCTCGTACCCCACGGCGCCAAACGGGACGCGACGAATTTGCCTTTTGCGCGTCTTCTTGTTGCGCAGAATGGCGTCGTATTTCTTGCCGCGGACTTTGGAGCGCTCAAACCCCACGAGCGCGTAGTCTTCCGGATTTTCAATGATCATGTATATACTATGCATGTACATGATTTTTTTGAGTGCGCGATGAGACAGTTCATGCTCATTTGGTCGGACACTTCAAATAATCGGGCGGCAGAAGTCCTTGGGCTTGCGCTTGTTGCCACGTCACTGGGTTTATGCTGCAAGTCAAGCGGTTGCGAGACAGCATCATGGGGTACGGCTGGATGCAGGCCGGCGTGGGCAAACAGTTGTTGCGCGCCACACCGCCTGCCGTGATGTAAACGCCCTGCGACTGCACCTTGTCGGCGTCCGTCCACTTGGTGTACGGGTAGTACAAGAATTTCTTCTTGCCACCGATCCAGTAGTATTGCTTGGTGTGATTGCAGCACTGCACGTTTGCCGGATCGGCGTTGGCCGCCTTCTCAAAATTGCACGCACCGGATGCCCACGTCTTGGCCGCCGTGAGCTGCCCCTGCGTCTTTGTCTCGCGATTGGCATTGTTGTCGTCCTTAACCCAGTAATTAGGGTACTGGCTCTTGGTCCACTTGTACTTCTCGTCTATCATGCCGGCCGTTGTGAGGGACGAGCGCTTAATAACGGCGTCGTCATTGGCGCAACAACTGCCCGAATTGGACGGCACTTTGTAATACTCGCCATTGAACCCGCCGTGGCCCATGGGCTGCGTGCCGCGAAAGGGCGTGCGAGTGACATTGGACACCATTCTAAACTGGCCAACGGCGCCAACGTTGCGATAGCCGCCGTTCAGGGAGAAGCCCTTTGCGCCGATGCCGGACACGGGATCCAGGCGCGGGTTCCCCCCTCGCATGGTTTTGCGCTTCAGTGTTGCGACAGACATGTGCGTTTGTATGTATATGTGTTGCTTATTGCGTATATGTATACTATCATTATAAAAATATCCCATTTTATGATGATTTTACGAGGACTGCGTCATTGACCGAATGTCATTTTCATACAAGTGAATGGAATCCTTCTCCAATTCCCACAACCCGGGCACGGTCATATCCACCGGATAAATAATGTACACGCTCTTGTAATGCATGTTGCCGTACTGGGCAATGTGGTGCAACTGGCGCATGAGCCACACGAACACGGGTTTTGTGTTCCACGAGATGTCGTATTGGAATGTTGTTTGCGCGTTCATGTGATTCATGATTGCGTTGAACAGGGGGTCCCCGTTTTCCGTGATGTTATCCACATCCACGTTTTCCATCCACTCCCAGCACTTGTTGTCGGGAACCACGTCAATGAGCGCAAACATTGCGCGATGCAGCAACAGGTCGGACAAATAGTGCCGCACTAAAAAACACGATGACGCAATTTGGTCGCGGGTTGTGAAACGGTCCACAAGTGATGACATGTTACACTGGGTTACGGATTTACGCGTTTACAATAGTACTATACAATGGCTTTACATTTGTTTTTCACCAAATGTTGATTCTTGATACACGTTTAAATACATGAAGCCGTCCTCGTCTTTTTGATCCTGGTACAGTTGCCCCATGACTGCAGTTATGGGGTGCATTTTGTTGTTTATAAACACGAAAATGGCGTGCGTGGATTCCAGCTTCATGTGCTTCCTTATTACAAAAATGAACTGCGACAGCGTCAAATCAAACGGCACAATGAACTTGTTTTTTTTTAATGGATGCACGCTTTGCAGTTGTTCGCTGCACTCCACCACCACCGGAACGCGGTCAACGTGCTGCCTTAAAATCAAGGCGGCCTTCAACTTGCGCTCATCAAACGGCACGTTTTTGCGATAACTGCCCATTGGAATGCTAGACATGCGATTATTGTGTGTGCGATTACTGTGTGTGCGATTAATACGCGCCTTGTATTTATATGTTATGTTGCTATAATATGAAAAATGAAAACAACATAAAATAAAATTATAAATTAATGTATTTCATGGTGATGCGACTGGAAGCGTTTGTTCGGACAACGACTTCATGCGTGACCGTGTCAGACGCATCAGCAACATCGTAGACCGTCTGCATTGCACCGTTGTGCGGAGAGCCGAATAGCAACACCGCGTCGCCAACCGCATCGCTGGGGGCGGACTCTATTACGATTTGGTCCATGCTGATGTTGCCCAGCACTTTTCGCCGGGTCCCGTTAATGATGACATGCAGCTTGCCCGAAGATGACCTCGGCACAATGTCGGCATACCCGACGGGCGCAACGCAAATCACCATGTTTTTTTTGGCCGTGTATTTTTTGTCGTACCCCACGCTTTCCCCCTTGGAAATGGGTTTTATTTGAATGATGCGGGATTCCACCGTCATGGCCGGCCGCAGATTTCGGTTGTATTTCCCGTTCGGGTCCATTCCGAACACGGACAGTCCCGGACGAGCCAGCGTGAAGTCGGACACGTCGTAATTCAGGCATCCGCCCGAATTGGCGATGTGCACGTGCTCAAACGTGACGCCGTGATCGCGCACGAGCGTGTCTCTGAGTGCTCTAAACAGCTTCAGCTGTTTGTGCGTTGTTGCATCATTGGGCAATTCGGATTGTATGAAATGACTCATTAGCCCGACCAAATGAATGCGGGGGTTCTTGGATAACTCCAATGCAGCGGGAACGGATTCGCCGTACGGTATTCCGGCGCGGTTAATCCCCGTGTCCACAAAAAGGTGGATGCGAACCCGTTGCGCGTGCTTTGCGGCCAATTTGCACACCGCGGGCACATGGGTTTGATCCACGATGCCAATGTCAATGTTTCGGCGGATTGCTTCCCCCAATTCGGGCCCGTTCGCATCGTACAACCAGGCAACAATGCGGCCTTTGTCCCCGCTTTTGCGTAACATCAACGCTTCGCCCAGGGTTGCGGTGCCAATCATTCGCACACCGTGAGCCCTTAATATTTTTGAAACCGCAATGGCCCCGTGTCCGTAAGCGTTGGCCTTTAAGACGGGCATAATGTCGGTTTTTGACATGCTGCGCAAGTAATCCACATTGTGTCGGATGGCAGCCGCGTCAATTGTTGCAATTATGTCGTTGCTCGCCGCGTCACATTTATCGCATTGCAGACACGAATTTCTTCCATTTTTTTGGGTTTTGTTGCGCATGAGTGATTGATTGATTGAGTGATTGTTATAATATGCAAATATGTAAAAAACAATAATTTACTTAAAAAAAATATGTGAAGGTACTGTATATTACCATAACCCCATTATCGCAAACATGCAACCACTGCAACAACCGCAGCAACCTCAGCAACCACAGCAACCACAGCAACCACAGCAACCTCAGCAACCGCATCACTTCATCCCAATTCAGTGCGACACCGGAATTTCCGCCAGTGGTGGCATGATGATTCGCCATGTTGCAACTAAAACACCCGCAAACATGAACAACGCCGCTAATTTTAAGGCCAATGCAGTGCTTGGCATTTCCATTCCTGCTGCGCGAAACAGCATGGATACCAATGCAACCAATGCAACCAATGCAACAAGTGATATTATCAATCTAACCGACGTTGTTCAAGAAAATACTAAAACCAGTGAAACTAAAACCGTTGAAACCAGTGAAACTAAAACCAGTGAACCCTTGATCGGCATGGTACAGGACGTGGTGTTTGCCATGATCTTACATGTGCCCGCCCTGCGCACGAAGCTGCAGGTCATTCTGGACAATCCGTCCTTAATTCGCGCCGAAATCAGAAAGGTGCACGACGAATTAAGGGCCAAGCTCACGCCGCAAGAATTGGAGCAGCTGAATTCGTACGCGTGCCAGGACAGCAGCCGGCGCACCATTGGCTCCGTGATGCAAACCGCATTTTCCAACATCATGGCCGACGGCAAGATTGACATGAGCGATGCGCCGCACTTCCTCGCGCTGATTCACGACTGCATCACCCTGTTTTCGGCGGATGCCGCAAACAACAACGCGGTTGCTTTAAACAGCAACACGGTCGTCACGTTCCTGCACTTTGTACTGAAGTGCATCCTCATTCTCACGCTGGATGGGCCGGAAGAAGACGCGGCGCTCGTCATGCTGGACGGCAGCTTCAAACTGGTCAAACTCACCGTCTTGCCCTTGATCGCGAGCAAGAAGTGGTGCGCGTGTTTTGCATAAGTCCGGGATAATTATATCGCGGTATGTATAATTGTATACCCATGGTGAATATCTACGTAAAATCGGATCGTACTGCATTGAGTAAAACGTACAAAACGGATGCCGGCATTCCGTTTGAATGCGTGGAATTCGTGCGCCGGTATTTTAATCAAATGCACGGCCTGACGTTCCCGTCCGTGGTGGATGCCACCGACATGTTTTACCGCATTCACGCGTTGGTGCCTTTGAAATGGGGGCCAGAGCCGGTGCGGTTGCAAACCCACATTTACCCCTACGTGAAACCGGCGCTGTATTACTTGCGCCCGGGCACCATGCTGTTCTGGGAACCCAAGCCCACAGACAAGTTGAAATACGGGCACGTGGCCCTGGTCGTGGAAGCCGATGCGGAGCACGTGGTCGTCGCGCAGCAGAACCGAACACCGCCGGTTCAGGAATACAACACGCGCGAATTGTTCAATGCCATCAACGCGTTTAATTCTGCGTATTTAGGGATTAAAACCGTGTCGTAATTGAATATAAATTTAAATAAAATATAAACAATTTACATAAACCAGGCATATCCAATCCAATCCAATTAAATGAAACTGTTTTTGAAGTTTTTTTACAAGTCGTTGATGACTGCAATCATGTTCACCAGTTTATTTTTGTTCATGAATGCGGTTGATGCGATTTTGATAAAAAAAGGCATCATTGGTAAAAATAAACTCTACATCCTGGCACCAATCCAATTTTTTCTGGTGATATTCATCTACATGACGATGATGTACGTGATCCATTGGTTTAAATTGATGTAAAAATGAAATGAAATGAAATGAAATGAAAAAAAGTGTTAGTAGATGAAGCACATATTTTTACAATTTTGTTTTGTTTTTTTTGCATGAATTTTACATGATTTTGCATGATTTACAAGCCGGCAACTGCGGCGTCGCCGAATGCCTCGCTGTATGTGCGCAGCAATTCAATGCCTTTCCGCATGTCGTCTTCGGGCAATGGGTGTTTCTTTTTGATGAGAGCGAGTAGTATCTTGCATTTAGTTGATGGATTGAGTTCGGTGAGCATGTCTTGTATTTGATCTGGCGCACACTTGTCCTGATATGATTTGATCATGTCATCCATAGTTTTGTCAAATGTCGCTTGGTGTTCGCCCGAATTGAGCCAATGGTCTATGATGTTCTCACCCTTTGCACGAGTGATTCGTTGGTGCACCGACGGTCCAACTTCGCGGACCGAATCCGGGACAAGGTTTAGAGCTTGTTCCACTGCAGCAGCTCCACCCATCATCATCCCTTCATTGTCTGAAACACTTTCTGAATCAGACGTATCTGAATGATAATTTGAAGCCGAGGCAGTACCCGGAGCAGCAGCAACGGCAACAGGGGCAGCAGCAACGGCAACAGCAACAGGGGCAACGGCAACAGGGGCAGCAGCAACGGCAACAGGGGCAGCCGGGTGGGATGAGCGAACGGATGCGGATGAGCGAACGGATGCGGATGAGCGAACGGATGCGGATGAGCGAACGGACGCGGATGAGCGAACGGATGCGACTGATTCCGAGTCAGAATCCGAACAATCCTCAACCGCATCACACTGTAGCGTTTTGCAGCATTCATCGATAAAGAGGTTTCTAACACGCTCAATTGTTTTCCACACATTGCGATCAATGTCATCTTCAATCACTTGTGACTTGTTCACTTGCACACCGTAAATCCCATCCATTTGTTCGTTTGCAACAAATTCAATGCGTGTTCGCGTTGACTCGCAGTATTTTTTCAATTTGTTTGCAACATTTTTGTACCTTGTAGGAAAATGTGTTATAATTTTGCCATTACGCACCAATTCTGTTCCATTTGTTTTGTCTCTGAACGTTTGAATTCCAGTTTTCCCTTTGGTCAAAGGAGTGATGCCATTTTTTTCCAGAACATCTTTTTGCAACTTGTTCCAGTCATCCGAAAACGCCACCGAGCATTTGGTATGACCGATGTGGTCAAATGAACCAATTGACTGCTCTGTAACCGAAACAAGTTTGTTTGATTTGTCTAAACACATTCGTCCTCCGTCGGATGAAACAGTGTGCACAACATATTCGCCCGTTGTTGGGTTTTTATAATGGTCCATTTCAATGGACGCATGTTTGAATTGGACATCAGGAGGAAGTGATGCATCACGCAATAAGGTACACAGCCGGTCAATGGGATGAATTTGATGTTGAATGTCTCCAATTTGAATGCACATTTTGACACCGTTGGTGAGTGCATCGCGGTAGGTGGTTGCAAGGTTAAACCGAAGCCCCATGACTGTTTCGTTCATGAACAATTCCCTCAATTCGGCTCGTTTGGCACGGGGAATGCACATATGTGACATTGTTCCAGGACCCGATGGATTGATTGCGTGTTGATCCCAAATGGGGCGAGACTCCTCTTCAATTCCATGAGCGAATGGACTATACACTCCTGTTTGCAAAATTTTCGGGAAATCAATCGTAATTTGTGCAATTCGTGTTCCAGTTGAAGAGAACTTTTTCACAGGTCCTTCCAAATTTGTCAGTGTGATTTGGGCTTGTTTGCAACCAAACCCGTACCGGCCATGCCGACCACCACTTGAAGTTGTTCGGTCATGCAACAATGACGACTGGGTAAGCCTTTCCTCATTCATTCCATGGCCATTGTCGGACATGATAATAGCATCTTTGGATAAATGCAATCTGTTCTCGGTGGAACCAGCCGACAACGAATTGTCAATTTCTTCTGAAATAGCAGCAAGATTGGTCACTCCTGTATCAAGTTGATTTCTTAAATATCCTGGCATGTTCATGTGCTGGTTTGCCATGTTGTAGTATGTCGTGTCGTAATGGAATCGCTGAACAATGTTGTAATTTGAATCTTGCAAATCAATTTTTTATCAAACGCATGCATTTGGGGGATAGCATCGGATCGGATTGAAATGCTTTTTGAAGAAAAAAGTGTTAGCGACGAAACAGTAAACTTCCACGAAACAGTAAACTTCCACGAAACAGTAAACTTCCACGAAACAGTAAACTTCCACGAAACAGTAAACTTCCACGAAACAGTAAACTTCCACGAAACAGTAAACTTCCACGAAACAGTAAACTTCTCTTAAACCTCGGTCCCATTGCGAAACACGGCATTGATGTACTGAATCATTTGGACGCGTGACTGTTCGTTGGCCACGCGCTGGGTTCCGAGGAGCGGGCCGCTGGCGTGCCAGCCGAACTTGACCCAGTCGCACCAGGGCACAACGCACAGGGTGCACGACAGCATGAGCACGTTGCGCCCCTGTTGGCCCACATTGTCGCTCCAAGACGGCAGGCGATGCGACGGGTCTTGCACGGCTTCCACGCGATGCAGTTCCACGCATTCGGGTTGTTTGTAAAACCCGAAAATGTCGCCCACCTTGGTATTATTATTCTTGTCGTCGTCCCAGCACATGGGCTGGCCTTTGGAGAATCTGTCGCACTGCTCGTTGTAGTCACGACGAGAGTCGGGGGTCCCTGCTGTTTTTGATTTGATCACCTTTGCAATGGGGGTGATCAAAATGCCGGTTGTGTCCGCTTCAATAGATGACATGCGTTGATTGATTGCGTTGATTGCGTTGATTGCTGAATAAAAAAGATAAGCACATCCCGATTCAATTTTTTTACATTTTTGTTGCAGTGCTACATGGATTGCAGCATGGCCGGCGTCCAATTGTGCAGGTCATACGACACGATGCAATTTTCCGTGTGAAACAGGTTCTTGAAGGTCAACACCTCGGTCACGCACGCTTCAGTCACGTGACCCTTGTCGTCATACAACACGGTGTAGTATCGCAGTTTGCCCTTGTATGTTAGCAGTGCATCACGCACGGTTGCAGGGGAGGTCGGTATTTTCCAACCGGTGTGATGAGGGGGAAGTGGATGCTTTCCCGTTTTTACTTGCCCGTAGCCGCCGCAGTGCAAGCATTTCAGATCCACGCCCGGGAAATTGGGGTTTTCGCGATTCAAATTGTGCCACTTGCGGATTCCGCACGTCTGGCAAGGGAGTTTCTCGCAAACGAACTTTTCGCCGGCATCTCCCACCTTTTTTTTGGATTTGCCCGCAATCTCAATTTTATGCTTTACCGGTTTGGAGGCCTTGGATTTGACCTTAGCCTTAGCATTAGCCTTAGCATTAGCCTTAGCCTTGGCTATATTGTTCGGATTGTGCGCGGGCATGACTACAATGTGCCAGTGCTAGTGCCGTCGCAGTTGCTTCATCAATTTTTTTTGAAAATGGATAAACCTAAAAAGTTGTTATACAATAGGTTAATTTTTTTTTATAGGTTTATTGTTTAAAATAGGCTGGAATTGCCCCAGCCCGCTTCATTGGCGGCCATGGGCTCAAAGTCCATCATTGGCTGCTGCTGTTGCTGCTGCTGCGGCCCGCCGCCGGTGTACATGGCGTTAAAGTCCTTCACCATGCCGCTCATGGCATTGCCCATGCCCATGCCCATCTGGGCCCGGTTGCTTGTGAGCTGCGGGGGGGGAGGCGGCGCCGTCATGGGCACGCCCGACGCCATGGAGCCCGTGATGGGCTGCGTCACGCGCACCTGGCCCTGGCCCTGGCCCTGAGCGGGACCGGCCTTGGAGCCGTTGCCCGACCACATGTCCACCGCGCGCTCCACCAGGATCTGCGCCTTCTCGCCCAGCTTGGTCTTAATGGAGAACAGGATCATGACGAACACCAGGAGGATGTTGACGATGTGGAAGCGCTCGTACTTGATGCCGCTATACGTGGGGAAGTAAACGATGACGCGGTGGATGAAGTAAATGCCGAGCAGCATGCCGAACGTCTGCGCGAAAATCTCGGCCAGAATGGTCAAGCTGCCCTTGTCATCATCGGGGTCGGGCACGTAATAACGAATGACGTAAATGACGATGATGGCGGGGATAAACCCGATGGCCACGTACTGCATCATGTTCAAGACTTCGCCCTGCGCGTCCTCGTTCAGCTTGAACACTTGCTTAAAGAAGCCGCCGCCGGCTGAAGCGCTTTCCTTGGCAGTAATTTCAATTGCATCCATGATTTCCTTGTGTTGTATGTGGTTTTATATTTACAATGACGAGAGAAAATTAAAATCAAATTGGCAACATTGATATAAACAATTCATGCACATAATTTTACATATTCCGCATATTCCACCACATATTCCACCAAATATATCCCATAAAACCACAATGTTGAAAACACTGGCAGAGTACAACAAATACCGACAGGCGCGCATTGATCATCCGAACATCCGTGAATTTCCCCTGCGGCACGAAGAAAATCAGTACCTCAATTTAATTGATGATATTCTCTCGGAGGGCACAACGGAAGAAGGCCGCAACGGCACCACAATCGCCGTCATTGGCGCTGCCATGCACTTCTCGCTAAATGACCGCCGCGTACCGTTTTTGACGACGAAGCGCCTGGCGTGGAAGACGTGCCTAAAGGAGCTGCTGTGGTTCATTCGCGGCGAAACCGACAACAAGCTGCTGCAGGCGCAGGGCGTGCACATCTGGGACGGCAATGCGTCGCGTGACTTTCTGGACAGTCGCGGATTAGTTCATCGTGCTGAGGGCGACCTGGGTCCGATTTACGGGTTCCAGTGGCGGAATTTCGGCGGCGATTATGACAGCGAAGACAAAGACAAGGACAAAACGAGCCTTAGAAAAGGCGTGGACCAGCTGCAGTCCGTGATTGATGCGCTAAAGGATCCCGAGCAGCGCACGTCGCGGCGGCTCATTATTTCGGCGTGGAACCCGTGCCAGCTGCATGAAATGGCGCTGCCGCCGTGCCACGTGCTCATGCAGTTTCACGTGACGGACGGCACCCGGTTATCGTGCTCGCTGTATCAGCGCAGCGGGGATGTGGGTTTGGGCGTGCCGTTCAATATCGCGTCGTACAGCATGCTGACGCACCTTTTAGCGCACCACTGCGGCCTGGATGCGCATGAGTTCGTGTATTATTTAGGCAATGCGCACATTTACGATGATCACGTGACGGCACTAAAGGAGCAAGCGACCCGGGAGCCGCACGAGTTTCCGAGAATTGCCATTCGGGCACTGCACGACAACATAAACGACTACGTCGCGGGCGACTTTGAAGTGCAGGGGTACCAATGCCACGAAACCGTTCCAATGGCGATGCGACAATGAACATTAAACGCATGAAACGCATTAAATGCGCAAAGAATATAAAATAATAGTGTGATATGCATTTATATTGCCACGCACCCCATTCCATCATGAGTAGCTCGGCTTCCATTTCTGCTGCCAAGAAACGACGTGCAAACCAAGCAAATCAGCCCATGGGCATGCCCATGCCCATGCCCATGCAACCCATGCAGCGTCCACCGCAACCCCCTCCGGGTTTAGCGAATTTAACTCCATTGCAACGGCAACAGTTTATGCAACAGCAGCAAATGCGCATGCAACAAATGCAGCAACCACAACAACCACAACAACCACAACAACCACAACAACCACAACAGCCACAACAACCACAACAAATGCAAAACACTCGCATTCCGCCTCATATGCAACAACACCAGCAACAATATCAACAGCACCAGCAACAATATCAACAACCACAGCAACAGCAACAGCAAGCACATCAGGCATACCAAGTCCCCAAGCTGACATGGCCAGCTCCCCCAATATACATCATGAAACAAATGGACACGCTATTGTTTCAACAAAGTCAGTCCATAGATGAAATAAAGAACCGGTTAAACTGCATTGAGAGCGGGTCATGTGACGGCATAAGCACAAGTAATGGCATAAACACAAGTAATGGCAACAGCGATTCCATCAAACAAGCTCTAGTCTCAGACCCCGAGTTTGTGAATGGAATTGTTGACAGCATCATGAACAATTCCAATCTCTCGGAAATCATTGAACAAATTGATGTTGTTCAAACCGAGAATCGCGAACTTCGCGAGCTGCTGTATGCTCAGCAAAAAACCATTAATGAAATGAACATCATGCTTTTGAAGATGTTCGCTCAAAATCATTCGCCTGCTGTTGCTGCGAATAATGATGCAACGGATGATGCAGCGGTTAATGCAGCGGTTAATGCAGCGGATGATGCAGCGGTTAATGCAGCGGATGATGCAGCGGTTAATGCAGCGGATGATGCAGCGGATGATGCAGCGGTTAATGCAGCGGTTAATGCAGCGGTTAATGCAGCGGATGCTATCGCCCTGGAGATTTCAGAATAAAAAACAAACCAATTACAGTTCGTTCAATTTATATGAAATTATTGTAGCATATAAATAAGCATTTAAAAAATAGAATACACAAGATATTACCCTGGTCGTGTTTTTATTTGATTTCGTTTAAGTTTGCATGCAATCCGTGTTTACCGTCGTCGTGTTCTGCATTGTGCTGTTCCTCTATTTGCACATTTACTTTCATTTGAAAACCAGCAACGATCTGGAGGTGTATGAAATAGATCAGCCGTCCAAAGACAAATTGGAAGAGGTGTGCGATCTGCGGCAGCCCGTGCTGTTTGATTACGACAACGAGCGTTTAATGGAAGCCTGCACATTGACTGCGATGCGATCCAACTACGGTGCATTTGACGTGCGCATCCGCAACGTGAAAGACGGCGATGAAGAAGCCGATGCCACCGATTTGTACGTGCCACTAACGCTGCACGCGGTTGCCGACACGTTCAGCAGTGATAAAGAGTCGCGTTACGTGACCGAGAACAACGGCGACTTTTTGGAGGAAACCGGTCTCGCAAAAACGTTCAAATACAATGACGCGTTTTTGCGCCCGCCCATGGTCTCCAAATGCGCGTACGACGTCATGTGCGCATCGCCAGGCACCCAAACCCCGCTGCGGTATGAACTGAATTACCGTAATTATTATTTGGTGACACAAGGCAGCGTGAAGCTGCGACTCATTGCGCCCAACGCCAGTAAATACTTGCACCCCGTGTCCGACTACGACAATTTTGAATTTCGGTCTCCCGTGAACCCGTGGCACGTACAGAAGGAGTACCGCATGGATTTTGACAAACTCAAAACCATGGACGTTGAACTGCGCGCAGGGCAAATCATTTACATTCCGGCGTATTGGTGGTGCAGCATGCAATTCCCCGAGGCTGCTACCGCCACCACGCTGTGCTGTTTCAAGTATCGCACCTACATGAACACCGTCAGCATACTGGACAAACTGTGCATGTGGATGCTGCAACAACAGAACGTGAAACGAGACACCATTGAAAAAAAAATCACGGGTGTATCGCGCGTTAGCACTGACGCGAATGCGAATGCGAATGCGAATGCGAATGCGAATGCGAATGCGAATGCGAATGCGAATGCGAATGCGAATGCGAATGCGAATGCGAATGCGAATACGAATACGAATGCGAATACGAATGCGAATGCGAATGCGAATACAAATGATACTTAGCGCCTCATGTAAACGCTCGCATAAATTGCATCAATTTCTTTCATGAATTCCGGCGCGGTGATTCTGTTTTCAATGGGGCAAAGTGTGCGCTGAAATAATGTGCGCATGGGTTCGTCGCCGATTTTAGCAAATTCAGCATCATTTATGTAGCCGTTTTCATCAAAAAAATCGTCGGGATACTCCTTTGGATGAGAAATGCATTTGCCCAATGCAAACATTGTAAAAAACAACAATCCAACTGACCACATGTCGTATTCTTTGTGATTTTTAATCCAATCATACGAATCCGTGTATGGTTTGTTTTTTTTGTAACCGTTGCCAGTTTCTGGCGCACAAAACGGTTTGGTTCCACCGGTTCCCTCGCTGATAGCATGCGCGCCGGACATCCCGTAGTCAATCACATACAGGGTCGGTTTAGATTCCAACCCCGACTCATCCGAATCCGAATCCGAATCCGAATCCGAATCCGAATCCGAATCGGTGAGCCCAGTGCGGTGCACGACTTTGCTCACCAACGTGTTTGCGGGCTTAATGTCGCCGTGCACAATGTCGCACCGGTGCAAATGAACGATCGCCTTTGCCATTTGCCAGCACAAATGCAGTACCATTGCAGTATTGGGACGGTTGTGACGGTACCACACATCAATGGTTTGTGTGTTGAACACCATTGGTTGAATGCTGTACGAAATGTGGTGGAATATGGTGCGTTCGCTTGGGGGGATTTGATTAATTGCGTGCATTTGGATGCACACGGGGACGATCACGTGGTGCTTCTTATCAACCCCCACCGGGTGACCGTGCCGTATCAGTTGAGACACCGCGTGCCGTTCGGATGCAATTTGACTATTGTCAAACGCGTGTTCCACTCTGACGATGAAGTTTTGAATCTGAAACAAACCGATGATTTTTGCCATTTTGATGTGCAACGTGCACACGTGATTGGGATCATGCACGTTGATGTCATCCGTGTCAATCATGAGTTGCGGACGTCGTCTGGATTTTTCAATCATTTTTATGATGTCGTCCCTCTGCACATCGTACCGTCGCAATGTGCGGCGATGCGAATGCGAAAACAGGCAGAGCTGTTGAATCATGCCAACCAATGCAGACATGCAAGAAAAAATGTCAGACGATTTTTGGTTCGCGTTCCATCTTTCAATGACCTCCGTTTCACTCGGGGCGTATTCAAACAAATCGGTTGCCAACGTTAACGGATTTGCAAAAATCCGTGGTTGTTTTGCTTCTTCTTTTTGATTAGATTGATCAGGTTGTTTTGCTTCTTCTTTTGCTTCTTCTTGATCAGGTTGTTTTGCTTCTTCTTGATCAGGTTGTTTTGCTTCTTCTTGTTGTTGGTTTTCTTCTTCTTGTTGTTGGTTTTCTTCTTCTTGTTGTTGTTTTTCTTCTTCTTGATCAGGTTGTTTTGCTTCTTCTTGTTGTTTTTCTTCTTCTTGTTGTTGTTTTGCTTCTTCTTGTTGTTGTTTTGCTTCTTCTTGATGTTCTTTATCATCAATGTCATCCATGTCAATCATTGCCACATTAAACGCATTCAACGGGGGGTCGGGTCTTTGAAGAATGCGCCTTGCATACTCTCTTATGTTTTTGAACATCGGTCTACTACATGAAATGGCGGGGCTTAGGTTTATATTGTTTCATATTTTTTACACAAAAAAATATAAATAATGCGTTTTATACATATGCAACTCACCGCACGCGCGCACCCATGTCCTTGTGTGAATCAGCCTTGTTCAAACGGGCATTGGAAAACGAAAACAACGCCGTAATATCCACGCTGAACACGCGCAAAATCACGGCCGAAAAACTGCACTTTTTAAGAAAGTTGAGTCTCTCTCCAAGCGAGTTGCAGGATTTCATGACAAAGCTGAAGGATTACCGGCACGTCGTTGATTTGAACGGCATAACCCATGGGGCCTACATTCGGTGGATTGATTTGAAGCATCCCGACCGGCTCACCCTCTCGCGCGGTGCCCTCATTTGCGATATAAAAATTGGACAAAAGGGGGTCCTGCTATTGTGTAAAACGCATCCCAATCCGGCCATGTTTCACGTCAGCATGGACGAGTGCTTGATTTTTCAACGCTTATCGCAGCAAGAACGCATTCTGCTAGTTGCAATGGATTATTTGGACACCGGCAACAGCGATGACGAAGGCGAAGGCGAAGGCGATGACGAAGGCGAAGGCGAAGGCGATGACGAAGGCGACTAGCTAAACGAATCAATCCAATTCCAGGCATTGAAAATCGTTTTCTTCACTTTCACTTTTACTGCCGCTTTCTTGGTCCGTTGTGCCGTGACCGTATGCTGCAACTGCCGCATTCACCACATACGAAACACCGGTGTATGTCTGCTTCAACACCCAAACCCCGATTTTGAACGCCGCCGAAAATGCCAAATCAGAAATCAAAAATAACATGGGTACCACAGGCAAAACGCATAACAATTTGTTATATTTTATTTTTTAGAAGCGATATTTTTCCGCGTTTTGGAAAGCATTTGTCGCGTTCCCTTGCGTGGCAACAGCCGCGCCTTCCCTTTACACGACACGTCATAATACTTGAGTCCTTTTTTCCCAAACACGCTTGCAGTGCAAAGCGCAATGGCGTTTTGCGTGCCCGCCTTTTTTTCCACGGCTTTGATGCATTTGCACAGCTTGGTGGACAAAATGCTTTCCGCCTTCTGTTTTTGTTCTTGCGCGCTTAATTTGTCAAATGGGATGCGGTAGTACGAGAGAATTTTCTGATAATCCGTCTTCGTCATTGTTGTGGATAATTGCACACTGCCACTGCCACTGCCGCTGCTCATGAACGCAAACACAATCACAAGTTGAACAAAATAGCTTTTATGCGCCCTAAATTAACCGATGATAAAAAAAATGTTTAGAATCAGAACGAACCCAGAACGAAGCCAGAACGAAATATTGTTGTAAAAATTAATATTCAACAATTATAGTGGGGATTAGTGTGTTTTTTTATCCGGTCGTGGTTGCGTTCGTGACGTAGTGTGAATGTCATTGCCAACAATTTCGGCTTTTTTAAACCGGTTACAATTGAACGGAAGCAAAAACAAGATTGTTGTGCTTGACGTGGACGAAACCATTGGATACTTTGTTCAGCTGGGCATTTTTTGCGACGCGCTGACCCAATTCGCTTGGAACCATGACCCTGCCGCGCAGTATGCCAATTTCAATCGGTTGATGGACGCGTTTCCGGAGTTTTTACGCCCGCACATTTTAGAGCTGCTTCATTTTTTGAAACTGAAAAAGAGGTCCAATGAATGCGCGGGCGTCCTCGTCTACACGAACAACTGCGGCCCTCGCGTGTGGGTGGAGCACATCACCCGATACATTGAATCCAAGTTGGGCGAACCGCTGTTTGACCAAATTGTGGCGGCATTCAAGGTAAACGGCGAAATCATAGAAGTGGGCCGCACCACAAACGACAAGACGTATGAAGACTTGCTTCGCTGCACCAAACTCCCGCCCAACGTGGAAGTCTGTTTTTTAGACGACCAACTGCATGCAAAAATGGAGCACGCGCGGGTGTATTACATCAATGTCAAACCGTACGTGCATCAGTTAAGCGCCGAAACCATGGTGAACCGGTTCATCCAAACGCCCACGCTTCGGTCCACCATTACTACTACCAATCTAGGAATCGGATTGAAATCCAAGATACTGAACTACATGCAAAAGTTTAGCGAGAACCATGTTCCTAAAGATCCGTTGGAACAAGATATTGATGTAATCATCAGCAAAAAAATCATGGAACACTTGAAGCTGTTTTTTGCGACCAAAATGAAGGGCATAAGGAAAACAGCCACTTCGCTTAAAACAAAACGGATGGGCAACAATAAAACCCTGAAATTAAAAACAAATCAAACAAATCAAACAAATCAAACAAATCAAACCAAATCAAACCAAATCAAATAAAGCAATGATTTAGCATTTTTTTTTGTTATCTTATATTATAACCCACAACCCATCATTTTCAATGTTGAACGTTTCCAGCCTCGTTTATCTTATTTTTCTCTTCTACGTTCTGAGCCCCAACGTGCTGCTGCGCATCCCCCCCAACGGCTCCAAGCACGTGGTCGCGCTCGTGCACGCCGTCGTGTTCTCTCTGGTGTATTACTACACATCCGGCTACGTTGCGGGATTGCTCGGATCGCTTTAAACCCCTTAAAGGTGCGTAAAAAATTTATAAAAAGCAACAGTTTATAAATTTTGGCAGCATCATGCAATTCAAACCGAACGCACCTTTCGCGTATGTTTTGAGGCCGATGATTTTCGTGAAAATTGCGTATGCGAACGTCTCCGACGCGGCGTGCGAATTTTTCCCGCCACGACAATCACGTTTTTTTTCGGATTTTCAAGAACGGTCCGAAGCCGGTTAATTTTTGAAACAATTTGTTGTTTTAATTGGGAGACAGATGTAGTGGACGACCGCCGAGCGGATGAATGAGTTTTGGATTTTGATGACTGAGTTTTGGATTTTGACGGGCCGAATAACGGGGCGATTGTTTTTGACGGGCCGAATGTTTTTGACGGGCCGAATGGTTTTGATGGTTTTAATAAATTAAGCGACATGAGTTTTCCACCATGAAAACCAGGAAGAACTGCGGGATGCGTTATTTCTCCAATTGCAGGATCCACCCCAACTTCAATGCACATGCAATTGGACCGATGTATCCAATCAAAGCATTCGCGCATTGTGATATTCGCCAATTCTTCAAATCTATGGTTCGGAAATACAACATCTTCCGGGTGGCCTATGTTCGCCTTTTGTTCCTCAGACATACTCACAATGTGCCAGGAGCGCAAAAATGTCCGGGATGGGTTCTCCGATGACTTCTTTATTTTATCCTTAATGCTTTCAGGGAACTCAACTGGGTTGTATGTGACATTCAAATTGGCGGTATAAATGTGGTTGTTTTTATCGTCTCTAACTTCATATTCTACCTGATTTTGAGTTCTACTCATAATGTGTTGTACATCAGGAGTGCTGTGTGACCAAGTCGCATTATTGAATAAGGCGACAGTGTTTCGCGCGACCAAAGGGTTCAATGGTTTAACCGTTGTGCTTGAAATTTGCTGATCCGTGCGGTATCTACGCGGAATCAGTTGCGCTCCCATCATCACATCGCCGCGAGGCATGCTGTATAACAATCCAACCGTCGAAACAATGGTGCCGGGGCTTAAGTCATAATGATAAACGATTTGGGACCGGTCTCTTCTAAGATACAAATCAAAGATTACGCAGTGCTCGGGACATGATTTAAAATCATCCCATGTAAATTTTCGGTAGGTCAGTAACATTTGAAACAGTATGTAACGAATCAAATGTGTTTCAATCTGGGTTATTGCATTATATTCCTCAAATCGTTGAATTTCCAATAATGGAATTTTAACATCGTGACGTAACATGCGGGTTCTTTTGCAAGTCATGTCTTTCATATTAATGCAGTATATATACGGAATTTTTGAAGCATATTTTTGAAGGTCCGCCTCATCCAACCTCTCCGTTACTTTGACTAAAGTATCTAAAATTGTGCAAATGGGTTCAGTGAGGGTTTCAAAATTGACGCGAGCAGAAACAAGTTGTTCCATGGGGCATTGGGGCACCCTCAGGTCGGCATGCAAATGTATGTTCCGCAGGTCTCCTGCGAATTGTTCTATCATTTGGGTTGGATTAATGGAGACAACCGGTGACAATTGCGATACCGCAACGCCGGGCAGCTGCACGTTAACATAGTCTGAATGATACGAAATGGGAATAACTACGGTTTGTTGACTTACCGGAACGTACACGTGGAATTGCTCCGTAACGCCCGCACTGCTGAATGGAATGGTGTGCACATAATTGGGGAATGCAAATGTCACTCTGGGGTGATCACGGGACGCAGCCGTAAGACGAAACTCAAAATGTTTGACATTATGTTGATTCAATTTCAATATGCCGTCCGTGATAACAAAATCTTCCCCCCTTATCAAATCACGCACAATCCCGCGCGGAGTTAAGCAACCTAACATGGAAATCATATACTTGACGCCAACCCGTGCTTGCACGAATGGGGGGGAACGCGTTGCATCATAACCAAATACGCATTGCGCAGAATCTGGGTCAAGTTGTACCATAAGGTTGGCATCACTATCACTGTAGTCATTCCCTATATCCATAGCCATAGCCATGTCCTGCTGTTGACCTTGTATTGGGGGTTGGGGTTGTTGTATCGCATCAATAATATTTTGAGCAGCACGCATGGCACTCCCAACCGCAGTGTGAAAATCGGGATTCAACAGCAATTCTCCATTGCGGCCACTTCTCTCACCGAATGGAACCCACACGTCCTCATTTACTAACTCATTCATGTTAGCCAATACGTCTGACTGCACCATTCTTTGAAGTGTGGGCTTCAATCCTGAAACATGTAGCATAATTTGATTAGGCGTAAGTGTACCAACGCGTGTATTAATATCCTGCATATTTTCCAGCCCTCCTAATATTGATTCGCCATTAGGCGTGGCCAATTCACCAATTTGTATCAGCAACGCAACCAATGGAGTGAGGGTCGTTATCACAGAATCAATCTTTCCGCGATTTGATTCATAAAACAATAATTCTTCGTCCCGGTATATTTTTTCGGGTATATCGTCTATCATTCAAGTGGGGTGGTGTATACGTGCAATCTATACTACACCTATATAATTTTTTTTGATTGTACTTTATTCCACATTCTTAAGTTCAGTGCGCGTGGAGTTGTTGAACACGCGATTGGCTAAATTGAAGCAGTCCGGGTTCATGGGCGCAAACTGCTCGGTTTTAAATAAGAGCGGGTGCGTTTGCTCAATCTGGCGCGAATCAATGCGCACGTTGTAAAGGTCGCTGTTTGAAGACGGCACGTATTCCGATTGGTCGCAGTTTTGCAGCGCAAAAAATTGGTTGCGCAGCGTGGACTCCACGTTGACTGCCGTGGCATACCCTGACCACGGCGCCACCGCGCTGCCGGGATTGAACACGCGTTCCGGGTTGTACACGGGATAGGTTGCGAGCGGCACGGTGGCTTCTTTGCGCTGGTCCAAAATGGGCATGACCGCGTACTTGGTCAAAACCGGGCGCGCGCACATTTGGGGCTGCAGCGGCGCGGAAGGAACGTTGCGATCCCGCATGCGACGACTCAACTCTTCGGTGCGCTCCTGCTGGCAATACGCCACACCGCGTGGCACTCCGTAAAATGGTTCCTGAATGGGCTGCATGGGTGCGTTGGTTGCGTTTGTTATTATAGATATTGTATTACCCAGATATTTATATTTTTTGAACATCAATTTAAAGAGTTAATTTCATTGTTTATCATCAGTGTTATAATTATTATAGGTTGTTATATAGTTGATAGTTGTGGTATTGCAGTAACCATGTGCGGCATATTCTACTACGAAGCCGTTGGCTCCACTAAGCGCATTCCCATGAGCACGTTGCACCAATTACAGTCCAATTTTGCTAAAATCTCTCATCGCGGTCCGGACAACAGCCGGTTCATTGTGGACGGGCAACGCTGCCTCGGCTTTCATCGTCTGGCCATCAACGGGTTGGCCTCAACCGGTGACCAGCCCTTTCGCATGCTGAACTGCGAACTCATTTGCAACGGCGAAATATACAACCACCGGAAGCTTGTTGCCAAGTACGGGTTTACTTGCGCGAGCGAGTCCGACTGCGAAGTGGTCATTCATTTGTACCGGCTCTTTGGCGGCGACATGTGCGCCACGTTGAGAGAATTGGACGGCGTATTTTCGCTGGTTTTGATTGACCGAGAGCGGGACTTGGTGCATGTTGCGCGCGACCCGTTTGGCGTTCGGTCGCTCTACTACGGCAGATCCCCGGGCGACTTTTCGGTGGCGAGCGAAATGAAAGCGCTGCAGCACTGCGAGCACGTGGAACAGTTTCCGGGCGGCTGCTACATGACGGTGTCCAAGTTGACGCAAGCCAATAATCAGTCCAGGTTTGACACGCAGCTGCAGTCGTATTATCCGGACCTGCACCTGGATGAAACACAGGACGTGCCGCGCCACATTTACAACTTCGGCACGGCGCTGTTGCACGACGACGTGAATGCGTCGCCGGACCAACTGGAAACGCGCGCATGCGTGCTGGTGCGCAACTTATTTGAGCTGGCGGTGTGCAAGCGCTTGATGAGCGAGCGCCCCGTGGGCTGCTTGTTGTCCGGCGGTTTAGACAGCTCCATTGTCACCGCGCTGGTGGTGAAGTTCATGGCGCAAGCGCAACAAGCGGAGCAACAACAGCCCGTGGTTGATACCTACGCCATTGGGCTGGAGGGTTCCGTGGACCTGAAGTGGGCGCGCCGCGTGTCCGAGTACTTGGGAACGCGCCACCACGAGGTGTGCCTGACGGAGCAGCAATTCTTGGACGCCATTGACGCCACCATTTACCAGATTGAGAGCTACGACACCACCACCGTGCGCGCGTCGGTGGGCAACTACTTGGTGAGCAAGTACATTTACGACAACACGGACAACGTGGTGATTTTCTGCGGCGACATGAGCGACGAAATTTTCGGGTCGTACCGCGGGTTCACCAAGGCGCCCAGCGACCACGAATTTGCCCGGGAGAATGTGCGCATGGTGCGGGACGTGCGCTGCTTTGACTTGCTGCGTTCGGACAAGAGCATCAGTGGCGCCGGGCTGGAGGCGCGCGTGCCGTTTGCGGACAAAACGTTCTTGGAATTTGTGATGAGCCTGCCGCCGTGGATGAAGCGGTTCGGCGAAGGGGCCGACTACGCGGTAGAAAAGCACCTGCTGCGCAAGGCGTTTGGCAGCCTGCTGCCGGAGGACGTCATGTGGCGGCGTAAGGAGGCGTTCAGCGACGGCGTGAGCGGGCACGAGCGCACCTGGGTGCAAATCATTAAGGAATACGTGGACCAGCGCGTGAGCGACGTGGAGATCAGCGTTGCAGCCGAGTTGAACAAGTACGAGCATAACGCGCCGTACGACAAGGAGAGTTATTACTATAGGACCGTGTTTGAGCGTCATTTTCCTGGAAAAGGACGCGCAGAGACCATTCCGTATTTTTGGAGGCACCCGTTTTGCGAAGGCGTACTGGATCCGTCCGCGCGCTTGCTTAAGGACGTGTATGCGGCGAGTAACCAAAGTTAATGTGCAAATATGCAACTCGTTAAGGAATACGCGCGTGAGCGTGTTACACTTCCGCATAAGGTAAAAGGCGCCCAAGCGTAGTAAGGGAGTTTTTGATGTCTTCAACATCCCGTTGCAAATTTAAAATTGAAAGATAGTTGTTATGAGCAGCCATTGCAACTTGATGGACCATTAATTGATATTGTTCAAGGGCAATATCTTCTGGAAGTTGAGGTGGTGCCGATGCAAGATCGTTTACATTCATTACAACTGGAGATAAGGGTGGTGCCGATGCAATTGGACGGGTTGCATTCATCCTTGGACGGGTTGCATTCAATGCATTTGCACTCCTTGCACTCCTTGCACTCCTTGCACTCATTGCAACCCTCCTTGCACTCCTTGCACTCCTTGCATTACCACCCCCCCGTTTCCGTCGGGTTGCCGACTTTCTTGAAATCCGCCTGGTTGCCGACATTATTTGTTGAGTTGGATTATATAATGACATGTGAAAATAAATCGCGCTACAATGACCCACATTTGCATATTTGTACATAATATGCAAATCTAAAACCCAATGAATTTGAATTTGGACCAAGTGGATCACGTGACGCTGGACCTCATGGTGAACCAGCCGCAGTACGAGCGCTACTTAAGAATGAGGGAGGCCGACTTGAACGGCAAATTTGAAAAGGCCAAGCGGTTTTATAAAAAACGCATTGTAGAAATGACGCGGGATTTACTTAAGGGGGAGTCCGAATCGGCAAGCGACACGTTCATGCTGCAAGCGTTCAACACGTATGCCAAGGCGTGCATTACGTACTTCCGAAACAAGGATAAGAACGACGTGCTGCAAGAGGAATACATTGCGGAGTGCGTTGCAATAGGGCATTTGCCGTCCATTGTAGAAGAAGAAGCCGCCGCATGCAATATGAATTTTGACGACGATGCGTATGACGATTACGATGCCGCGAATGATGCCAGCGTGAGCAACGACACAAAGCGAAAGCTGGAGATTTTGATGTCGTTTGACAAGCACAAGCCGCAGACCCCTACGCTGGACACGTTTGTCATCAAAACCACTCCACCCCCAATCAGCAAACCCGTGCCCGTTCCCCAGTTCAAAGAAATTAACCTGGATGACCCCAAATTCAAAACGAAGGACATTAAACCCAAGACATCCAAGCCCAAATCATGAAGTTCGTTCTGGAAAAAAATGTGGAGGAGTAACATCACTCCAAAAATTTTTTCCAAATATAGAACCTTGAGGAGGCATAAAACGTACGAAGGTATTATTATCGTGTTCAACCATGGCTTCGTTTCCATTTCTGTACACAAATTTCCCCAAACCATGCATCTTGCCTTCATTCCACGTTCCATTATATGATAATAACTCTCCGTCATTAAATACCATTTTTCCTTTTCCGTGTATCTTTCCATTTTGAAAATAACCGTGATACATGCCATTTTTGAATTTCATTCTACCTATACCATGATGCAAATTGTTTCTAAACTCCCCAACATATAAGCTATTATCAGCGGTTATTAAAACTGTTCCTTTTCCATGCTTCATGTCATTTTGCCATTGTCCATCATATATTTCAACTATCTCAGTGTTATCTGTAAGTAAATGCATCAGTTCATTTACTTGTTCCATTGTCATGTTTTCTAAATCATGCAATGATTGAATGCCATGCTGAATTGGTCCTTTTGTTCTGAACCACGTTTGTTTTCCTTTACCGGACCTTTGATTGTCTTTGAATTTACCTTCGTAAATATGGTAAATATTGTCTGAAACCCACGTGTACAACACACCTTTGCCATGATACAAATACATGGGGGGCGGTGGATTTGGGCAAATGCTTACGCGACCGCATGTTTGAGACACTGGAAAAATTGGTCTGACATGGCCTACATAAAAATACAACAACCGGTTATTATGATAATCATCCGTTTGGGCTAAAATATGAACATTACCATTATGAGATGTACGCAATATGTACACTGCACCTCCACGTTGATAGCGGCGCTTTTTTATCGTTGCATTTTTAAGTGTACGCGTTTTTTTGGATTTCATGGTTATATCGCAAAACAAATGTATATATAGGTGATATATATAGATATATATAGGTGATATATATAGGTGATATATATAGGTGATATATATAGGTGATATATATAGGATATATATAAGTGATACTAATAAATTTTCAAAATATGTATTTTTAAAAATATTTGGATAATGCAATGAAATAATAACAATAACCACAATAAAATCAATGATAAAACCCCGAGGCAGATTAAGGTCTAGGTCCAAGGCTAAAAAAACCAAGTCTAAAGCCAGGACCAAGACCATAAAAAAGACCAACACCAACACCAATAAAAACAAGAACAAAAACAAAAACAATAACATACTTAAACCGGAGTTTGAGCGTTTGAAGTGCGGCCCCGTGCAAGAAAATTACTTCACGTGCTACGACAACGACATGCTGCACAAGTTAAGAGACGGTTGGAACGCGCGCCATGCGGATGACCGCATTGAAACAAATGACCCCAAAGCAATATGGACGGCTTTGAAAAGCAAATTGAAAACCGCGTGCGACAACGAAGCGTGCTGGATAAAGAAAATCATGAATGCGGAGCCGGAGGTTGTGGCGGAAGACACGTTCGCGCCTGAGGCGCCCACCTCGTGGAACCGCGATCCGGACGAGTGGTTGACCAGCGATGACATTGAAAAAGTGATGCGGCAATACGAAGACAAGCATCCGGCGTTTGAGTTTCTGGGTCCATCTCCCAGCGACTACGCCGCGCCCAAAATGGCGGGCGTCTGCGTGTGGGAGGAGCTTTGCAATTTCAATTTGAAAAAATACGTGGAGTCCGGCACGCAACAAATCGGCGTTGTTTTCAACACGGACCCGCACACGGAAGACGGCTCGCACTGGGTGTCCATTTTCATCAACTTTCGCGGCAACGAAAACTACATCTTCTTTTTTGACAGCACCGGGTGGCGCCCGCAAAAAGAAATCCGCGAATTCATACAAAATGTCACGCAGCAGGGGACCGCTCTCGGCATCCGGTTCAAGTATTATGAAAATCGGAAACAGCATCAAAAACGCAACACGGAATGCGGCATGTACTGCCTCTTCATGATTGTGAACCTGATTGAAGGCACTCGCACGCCGCAAGACTTCATGCGCGGCGACCGCATTCCCGACAGCCACATGTTGGAATTTCGCAACGAGTACTTCAACCGCGGAGGCAGCGTTTAAACCAAGGCCATTCATTTCGTGTAAAAACGCATTTAAACGAAATGTTGTCAAACAGATTAAGATTGAGATTAAGATTAAGATTAAGATTGAGATTAAGATTAACTAACAGCAATGCCAACCGTGTGTTTGAACATGATCGTGAAGAACGAAGCGCACATCATTTGTCGCACGCTGGCCATGCTTCTCACCAAAATCCGGTTTGATTACTGGGTCATTTGCGACACGGGATCCACTGACGCAACCCGAGAGATAATCCAGGATTTTTTTGCAACCGAGGGCATTGAAGGCGAGTTGCACTGCGATGCGTGGCTCAATTTCGCGCACAACCGCACGCTGGCCCTGAATTACGCGTTCGGGAAAACCGACCTGCTCCTCGTCTTTGACGCCGACGACGACATTTGCGGCACCATAACGCTGCCCGCCGCCGTGACGCACGACGAGTACCAACTGAAATTCGGCGCGCCCAACGCGGGCGGGATCAGTTACGCGCGAACCCTGTTGATCAATAACCGCAAACGATTCCAGTATCATTCGGTCGTGCACGAATACATCAGCTGCCTGGAGCCGTCACCACACGAGCACCTGCGAATGTGCGTGCTGGAAGGCGACTACCACGTGGTGTCGGGGCGCGGCGGCGCGCGCAGCCAAGACCCTGAAAAGTATTTGAAAGACGCGCTGCTGTTGGAGGCGGCGCATGCCGAAGCGGTTCAAAACAACGACCCGCTGCACAAACGGTACGCGTTTTATTGCGCCAACAGCTATCGCGACTACGGAAAGCCGGAACACGCCATTCGTTGGTACAAAGTCACGCTGTCACAAGACAACTGGGCGCAGGAAAAGTACGTGTCGTGTCTTTATTTGTACCGGTGTTACGAGTCGCTGGGACAGAAGGAGCACGGGTTTTATTATTTGGCGAAGGCGTTTGCGTACGACGCGGAACGCGTGGAGTGCTTGTATCCGCTGGTGGTGCATTACTGCTGCGAAGGCATGAACGACGTGGCGTACGCGTATTATCGCATCGTGCAGTCGCGCTACGAACGGGCGCAACTCCAAGGCCAAAGCCAAGGCCAAGGTTCAAAGCTGTTTTTGGAACCCGACATTGCCAATTTCTATTTGCCGTATTACATGATCATTGTGGCGGATCGGGTGGGCGACCGCGCGTGCGGGATTCGCATGTTTGAAATCATTTTCACAAAAAAGCAGCGCATAACAAGCACGTGGCACTTGCGAAACCTGTTGTTCAATTTGCGGTTTTTCCTTTCGCACGTTTGCGGAGCGCAGTTTGCCGCACTTGCAAACGAATATGTGCGGTTTTTACGAGAGAACGGTATAGCGTTCAGCGCGTTTGACGGCGTTGCATCGGGCTTCAATTATGCGGAGTGGGGCATCCATTTCGTTCCGGTTACCCCTAATTTCTCTCGTTCGGATTGTAAAAAAAGCCGGGCAATCTTGTTTTATGCGGGGTACAGCGACGTGCGGTGGAATTACGACAGCATGTTGCGAGGGGCGCTGGGTGGTTCCGAAAAGGCGGTGGCGTATTTGGCCAATGAACTCGTGCAGCGGCGGGGGTATGAGGTGTACGTGTCGGGTGAAGTGCTTGGTGGCAATGGTGGCAATGGTGGCAATGGTGGTGTGAACTACGTGGGGCTGCGTGAACTGCCGGAGCTGCTGCGCACCACTGCATTCCACGCCGTCATTTGTTCGCGCTACGTGTCGTTTTTGGAGCTGTACGGGGGGTCTGCGTCGTGGTACCGGTTTTACGTGTGGGCGCACGACACGTACTTGTTGGCGCACGGCTGCGTTTTGAGTGACGTGGCAATCATGGAAAAATGGGCGGATCACGTTCACGGCTGCGTGTGTCAGACGCAGTGGCACGCCGACGAGTACGCGCGCAAGTATCCGACCCTGCAATCCAAGCTTCGCGTGATTAACAACGGCATAGATGTTGCGACCATTGGGGGGCGTGAAAAAATAAGGAACCGGTTCATTTACACGTCGCGCACGGAACGCGGCTTGGCCCGAATTTTAGATTTGTGGCCCGACATTATTGCGGCGATGCCAGACGCCACGCTGGTCATCTCCAATTATGTGCCGTTTCCGTGCAACGACGACGAGCGCCGCATGCAGTCGCGCATTGCATCCCTCGGCGACTGCATTCGGCACATGGGGCCGCTTAACACGGAGCAACTGTACGCCGAAATGGGGGCGGCGGAGTACTGGTTGTATCCAACCGACTGGCCCGAGACGTCGTGCATCACCGCCATGGAAATGCTGGCATCCGAAGTGATTTGCTTGTACTACCCGGTTGCGGGGCTGACGGAGACGATGGGCGGCTGCGGCATCCAGGTTGCGCCCGGGGGCGAAGTGGATGTGCTGCTGCGCATTGCGAGCGACGAAACAAAAAAAGAGGCGCTGCGACGGCAGGGGCGCGCATACGCCGAGAGCTGCAGCTGGTCAAACCGGGCGCAGCAGTGGGGCACGATGTTATTGGTTGCGGAGCAACCCATCTGAATTATTATAGCACGAGAATATATTAAATAAATAAGCAATAAAAGCAATAAAAGCAATAAAAGCAATAAAAGCAATAAAAGCAATAAAAGCAATAAATGGCATCATCATCGTCCGCGTATTCGGAGTATTTAGCGAATAAAACCGTTTGCTGTTGTTCTGGGGGGAAGACTGGTCCAACCGGGCCGAAGGGTCCGCAAGGCAACCCGGGTGCAACGGGTCCTCAAGGCCATCAAGGCGCAACGGGTGCAACGGGTGCAACCGGCGCAACGGGTGCAACGGGCGCAACCGGCCCCGCGGGACAGTCCGTATCGTATTACAGCTATTCGGCAAACACAACGGCAACGCCCCCACCCGCGTCCGGTGAAATCCGGTGGAACAACGGCACTCAGTCGCTGGCTACTGCGCTGTACGTGTCCTATTTTGAAAACAGCGCGCCAATCACCGACATTTCGGTTTTGCTGAGTTTGGTGAATGCAGGGGACGACATAGTGGTGCAAAGTCAGTCCACTGCCGGGCAGTACCAGGTTTGGAAAGTTGGCGCGGTCACTCAGTTTCCCAATCCCCCCAACTTGATGCCGTACGTGCAATGGGACGTCACGCTGACTTCAATTGCGGGAGCCCCGTTTGCAAACAATGATCCGATCATTTTGGTGATTGTCAGCGTGGGACAGACGGGCGCAACGGGTGCAACAGGCGCAACAGGCGCAACAGGCGCAACGGGCGCAACAGGCGCCACGGGCGCAACGGGGTCAACGGGGTCAACCGGGTCAATTGGCGCAACAGGCGCAACAGGCGCAACAGGCGCAACAGGCGCAACTGGCGCAACGGGCGCAACAGGCGCAACTGGCGCAACGGGCGCAACTGGCGCAACGGGGTCAATCGGGTTATATGGTCCGGCATTATTCACACTGTCGCAATCAAACCCCAATTTGTCCATATACCCGGCAAACACAATTACTCAAACATCGGGCGGAGGAATTAATCAACGCACGGTGTCGCTTGAGTCGTACGGGTATATGAATGCGTACGTGTCATTCCGATACAATGGGTCCGGAAACACGGTAGTTGGTGCCTTGACAAAAAATGCGCTGACATACGAATACACCTATGGAATTGTGATTTACAACGGCGGTCAAATTGACGTGTTTAAAGACAACTTCAATCTTGGAACGGTGGGCACAGCAACCAGCGGAAACATTTTCACCATTGCAGCCACAAACACGGGGGCTTATTTTTACAACAACGGTGTGCAAATCTATCAGACGCCGCTTATAGCGGGCGTTGCGCCATTGAATGCTCTGTTCAGCACTGCGTTTAATGCAACCGTGATTGACTTGATTGCGTTTGGACCAATCCCACTGGGAATAACGGGCGCCACGGGTCCACAAGGCTCTCAGGGCGCAACGGGCCCTCAAGGTGCCGCAGGCGCCACCGGCGCAACGGGCGCCACGGGTGCAACGGGCCCTTCCGGAATATCGGCCGGATTGATCCTGTTTTTGGACGGTAACTCCAGCACCACGCCGCCGGTTCCAACGAATGCGTTGTTGACCGCGCCGAATATTGGCGCGCAAACCATTGTGTCATTCACTGGCACGGCTCTTTCACCGGGAATACTGTTTGCCACATTTATAACACCCGCAAACAGCATTACCAACCCGTTTATACCGGCTGGACTTTGGGATTTGCACTGTTACATGACGGGAACCGCTGGACAAGTGGGGTTCTTCTTTTCGGCTTTTCGGGTTGACGCGGATGGAATAAGCAATAAAATCACGCTGGCATCTCAAAATGAAACGGGTGCGGTGTATCTCAACACGTCAACGCAGGCGCTGTACATGAATTCATTGTATGTTCCGCAAACGATTTTGCCGAATTTGACTTATAGAATTGGAATAGACATCTTTGTCATCACAACGTCTGGTACGCGGACCTTGAATTTGGAAATGCGAAACGCGTCCTTGTCGCACATTCAAACCCAGCTGAGTGCAATCACTCAGGGCGCTACGGGCGCTACGGGCGCTACGGGCGCTACGGGCCCAATCGGTCCGGCAGCAACTCAAACGTTGGCGAACACGCTTACCTTTGGAAACAACGCAGGGGCAAACGGCATTGACATGAACGGCCAAACCATTTCCAACGTTCCCGCCATAAATAACCCCGCTACGGTATCCGTGAATTGCGGTTTGACCGGCGGGTTGACGGTTGCAAACACGGCTGGAACCGGGACAGCCACGCCTCAAATCACGGCGGTGAACAGCAGTGCGGTGAGCGGTTCCACTTGCATACGACAGCGCAGGACGGGCCGGGTTCCGCTAAGCAATGAAATTGTGGCGTCCATGACCCAAACCGCGAATAGTTCATCCAGCATTGAACGAACGTACTCTCAAATATCCACGGTTGTTAAAACGAACACGAACGGAGCCGAAAATGGGGCGTACGAATTCAATGTGATGGATGCAGGAACGTTGACCAAGTACATGGACGCGGATGGGCTGCAAAAGCAAGTAAACATGTTTAAGGCGGTTGACATGAACGGCAATCAAATTGTGACTTCCACTGGCAATTTGACAATCACAGGGGGGAGCACAACCGGCAGTGGGACATTGATTACGGCATCCAACGGAAGTGCAAACGGTGCAATTGAAGTCAACGGATTGGGCACTGGAAACGGCGGGGTTGACATAAGAACATCCGGATTTGGCGCGTTGTCCTTGACTGCGAGCGGAGGGTCGGGAGTCGGAAACATACGGATTGTTCAGAATGGGACAAACAACCAAACCAGCATTGTGATGGGATCCAATTTTAATGCATACTGGACCAACGTTAGCGGAACGTCCGGGACCAGCGTGAATGCCAAGTTTGGATGTTACTCCTTGGCGCCGCATAGAATGAAGGCACTAGGGTACAGCACCTCCGATCAAGCGACCGCGAACAACAGTCTAGCGGGGTTGAACGGTCCATACTTTGGTAGAGCGACGCTGGTGTCTGGAACGGTTACGGTTGCGAACGCCAGCATTGGGGCGAATGACTTAATATTTTTAACACCGATTGATTCAACCGCGAATGATGGCATGCTGTCGGTGACCACGGTTGCCGGCGTGAGCTTCACAATCAAATCGTCCAACGCATTGGATGCGCGGGTTGTAAATTTCATGATTGTAATAAACACCGCTTAAAATAAAAATGTGACATTTTTATAAAACAAATTAATTTATAAAAATGTCTTATTCAAATTATGGGTCGTATTTAGCAAACAACGTTAATTCCGGATCACGATATGTTGTGACCCAGGTCATGATGGGCCCTCAAGGTGCAACAGGCCCAACAGGTGCACAAGGCATTCAAGGTCCAACGGGTGCACAGGGTGCACAAGGCATTCAAGGTCCAACGGGTGCACAGGGTGCACAAGGCGCTCAAGGCATTCAAGGTCCAACGGGTGCTCAAGGCGCTCAAGGCATTCAAGGTCCAACGGGTGCACAGGGTGCACAAGGCGCTCAAGGCATTCAAGGTCCAACGGGTGCACAAGGCGCTCAAGGCATTCAAGGCGCAACCGGAATGTTTGGAGGATCACTCAAAGCACACATTATTCCTGACGCAGACGTTGCGTATGATTTGGGCTCAAGAAATTTTAGGTTTGCCAATATTTGGGCCGAGCAAGGTTGGTTTGGAAGTAATACAATCAATGTAGGAGATGTTGCCATTTCGTCAGTCAATGGAAATATGTCAATTAAAAATACATTGGAACCAGCCATAAATCCAGTGACCATTGATACCCAAACTGCTACAATTATTGGCCCAAAAGGTGACACCGGTGCAACTGGACCAAAAGGTGATAAAGGTGATCCGGGCGAACAAGGTTCGCAAGGTCCACAAGGTCCACAAGGTCCACAAGGTCCACAAGGTCCTCCTGGGTATGGTTCTGGGTCAGGCGAACCAGGTCCTCAAGGTGAACCAGGTCCTCAAGGTGAACCAGGTCCTCAAGGCGAACAAGGAGCAAAAGGTGATAAAGGTGAAATGGGTGTTCAAGGTCCTCAAGGTCCTCAAGGCATTCAAGGTCCTCAAGGCATTCAAGGTCCTCAAGGCGAACAAGGAGCAACTGGAGCAAAAGGTGATAAAGGGGATACTGGTGAAATGGGTGAACATGGTGCAACTGGAGAAAAAGGCGAACAAGGAGCACAAGGAGCACAAGGAGCACAAGGAGCACAAGGAGCAATTGGTGAAACAGGTCCTCAAGGCATTCAAGGTCTTCAAGGCGAACAAGGTCCTCAAGGTGAACAAGGAGCACAAGGTCTTCAAGGCGAACAAGGTCCTCAAGGTGCAACTGGAGCAAAAGGTGATAAAGGGGATACCGGTGAAATGGGTGAACATGGTGCAACTGGAGAAAAAGGCGAACAAGGAGAACAAGGTCCTCAAGGTGCAACAGGTCCTCAAGGTCCTCAAGGTGAACAAGGCCCTCAAGGCGAACAAGGAGCAACTGGAGCAAAAGGTGATAAAGGCGATAAAGGTGATACAGGTCCAATGGGCCCTCCGGGTCCTTCTGGCTCTGGATCTGGAACAGGAGAAAAAGGCGACACGGGTCCTCAAGGCGAACAAGGTCCTCAAGGAGCAACTGGTGAAACAGGTCCTCAAGGCGAACAAGGTCCTCAAGGCGAACAAGGTCCTCAAGGAGCACAAGGCCCTCAAGGTCCTCAAGGCGAACAAGGTCCTCAAGGAGCACAAGGAGAACAAGGTCCTCAAGGCGAACAAGGAACACAAGGCGAACAAGGAACACAAGGTCCTCAAGGCGCAACTGGTGAAACAGGTCCTCAAGGTCCTCAAGGAGTACAAGGTCCTCAAGGCGCAACTGGTGAAACAGGTCCTCAAGGCGAACAAGGAGTACAAGGAGCACAAGGAGCACAAGGAGCACAAGGACCTCAAGGCGAACAAGGAACTCAAGGTCCTCAAGGCCCTCAAGGTCCTCAAGGTGAACAAGGCCCTCAAGGTGCACAAGGCGAACAAGGAACTCAAGGCCCTCAAGGTGCACAAGGCGAACAAGGAACTCAAGGTCCTCAAGGCCCTCAAGGCGAACAAGGAGCAACTGGAGCAAAAGGTGATAAAGGCGATAAAGGTGATACAGGTCCAATGGGCCCTCCGGGTCCTTCTGGCTCTGGATCTGGAACAGGAGAAAAAGGCGACACGGGTCCTCAAGGCCCTCAAGGCGAACAAGGAACACAAGGAGTACAAGGTCCTCAAGGCGAACAAGGAGCAACTGGTGAAACAGGTCCTCAAGGTGCAACTGGTGAAACAGGTCCTCAAGGTGCACAAGGTCCTCAAGGCGAACAAGGAGCACAAGGACTACAAGGAGCAACTGGTGAAACAGGACCTCAAGGCGAACAAGGAGTACAAGGAGCACAAGGCGCAACTGGTGAAACAGGTCCTCAAGGTGCAACTGGTGAAACAGGTCCTCAAGGCGCACAAGGTCCTCAAGGTCCTCAAGGCGAACAAGGTCCTCAAGGTCCTCAAGGTGCAACTGGTGAAACAGGTCCTCAAGGTCCTCAAGGCGAACAAGGAGTACAAGGAGCACAAGGAGCACAAGGACCTCAAGGCGAACAAGGAGCACAAGGCGCAACTGGTGAAACAGGTCCTCAAGGTGCAACTGGTGAAACAGGTCCTCAAGGTCCTCAAGGCGAACAAGGTCCTCAAGGTGCAACTGGTGAAACAGGTCCTCAAGGTGCAACTGGTGAAACAGGTCCTCAAGGTGCAACTGGTGAAACAGGTCCTCAAGGTCCTCAAGGCGAACAAGGTCCTCAAGGTCCTCAAGGTCCTCAAGGAGAACAAGGAGCAACAGGTGCACAAGGAGCAACAGGTGCACAAGGAGCACAAGGACCTCAAGGCGAACAAGGAGCACAAGGAGCAACAGGTGCACAAGGAGAACAAGGAGCACAAGGACCTCAAGGCGAACAAGGAGCACAAGGAGCAACAGGTGCACAAGGCGAACAAGGAGCACAAGGTCCTCAAGGTCCTCAAGGCGAACAAGGAGCACAAGGAGCAACAGGTGCACAAGGCGAACAAGGAGCACAAGGTCCTCAAGGTCCTCAAGGCGAACAAGGAGCACAAGGAGCAACAGGTGCACAAGGCGAACAAGGAGCACAAGGTCCTCAAGGTCCTCAAGGCGAACAAGGAGCACAAGGAGCAACAGGTGCACAAGGCGAACAAGGAGCACAAGGTCCTCAAGGTCCTCAAGGCGAACAAGGAGCACAAGGAGCAACAGGTGCACAAGGCGAACAAGGAGCACAAGGTCCTCAAGGTCCTCAAGGTGAACAAGGAGCACAAGGAGCAACAGGTGCACAAGGCGAACAAGGAGCACAAGGTCCTCAAGGTCCTCAAGGCGAACAAGGAGCAACTGGTGAAACAGGTCCTCAAGGAGCACAAGGTCCTCAAGGCGAACAAGGAGCAACTGGTGAAACAGGTCCTCAAGGAGCACAAGGTCCTCAAGGCGAACAAGGAGCACAAGGAGCAACTGGTGAAACAGGTCCTCAAGGAGCACAAGGAGCAACAGGTGCACAAGGCGAACAAGGAGCACAAGGTCCTCAAGGCGAACAAGGAGCACAAGGTCCTCAAGGAGAACAAGGAGTACAAGGAGCAACTGGTGAAACAGGTCCTCAAGGTCCTCAAGGTCCTCAAGGCGCAACTGGTGAAACAGGTCCTCAAGGCGAACAAGGAGCACAAGGAGCAACAGGTGCACAAGGCGAACAAGGAGTACAAGGACTACAAGGAGCAACTGGTGAAACAGGTCCTCAAGGAGCACAAGGAGCAACTGGTGAAACAGGTCCTCAAGGAGCACAAGGTCCTCAAGGCGAACAAGGAGCACAAGGTCCTCAAGGCGAACAAGGAGTACAAGGAGCAACTGGTGAAACAGGTCCTCAAGGAGCACAAGGAGTACAAGGAGCAACTGGTGAAACAGGTCCTCAAGGTCCTCAAGGAGAACAAGGAGCTCAAGGTCCTCAAGGAGCACAAGGAGCACAAGGAGAACAAGGTGCAACTGGCGCAAAAGGTGATAAAGGGGATAAAGGGGATACTGGCGCAAATGGTGATACGGGTCCAATGGGCCCTCCGGGTCCTTCTGGTTCTGGAACAGGAGAAAAAGGCGACACGGGTCCTCAAGGTGCAACAGGTGCAACAGGTGCAACAGGTGCACAAGGAGCACAAGGAGCACAAGGAGTCCAAGGTCTTCAAGGTGATAAAGGCGATACGGGTCCAATGGGCCCCACTGGCCCCGCTGGCCCCGCTGGTTCTGGTTCGGGTATACCGTCCAACATATTATCAAAACTGCAGAATGCAACAAGTCAAATGACATTTAATATGAATGGAACGGTGTCTCATGGCTCCGGATTTTATTATTACGACACGAATGCCGATTTGGCAAATGGATACTTTGTCACTGCAGCGCATAATGTAATTAAAATTAATAAGGATACAAATAATGTGTCCACATATGTTAAAATTACGAAAGCATATATTCAAAACCCAATTACCAGTAAATGGGTTGAGGTAAATATACCGGATATTCGTCTTGATGGAGTTGCAGACACTGCGATGATTAAAACCAACATTGATTTTACGAATTATTCGCAATACTGTCTCAAAATTAACACCCAACCGGTCAATTCGGGAGACGCATGTTACGTTGTCGGCAATCCTGCTGGTTTGGATGAAGATTCCATTAGTTTTGGTTGTGTGAGGGATTCCAATCACTGCCATAAAAACGGGGATCAAATCACAAATAACATTCTTGTGAATGCGCCTGGAATTGCTGGCAATTCGGGGGGTCCTATTGTAAACGCGGCCGGAGATGTTATTGGGATATACACATTCGGGCATGCGAATGATGCATATGAGTGTTTTGGCGGAGGTCCAAACCAAAGCGTATTGAGCGCCACACTCCCCATTTTAAAGACAGGCGATAATAAACAGAAACTATATTTGGGTCTGGACTGGCACGTTGGTGATGCTTTTGATTTAAGTGATTATTATCCAAATCAAACCACATTTGACACACATGGCGTAATCATTGATAGAGTGAATGAACTTTCTCCTTTTCACGAAATACTTGAACCAACCAATTTATTGTTGAGTTGTGTCATAAACGAAACTGAAATATTGTTTGGCAATAATATAGATCAAAGAACACCGGGAATTCTATTGTATTATCCTCCAAACACCGTAATCACGATTTATTTCAAAAATTCAGAAGATGACACAACGTATGAAACAAATGTGACGTTGAATAAACAATACTCCGATGTTCCCAACGTTCTTGACTCGTTTTTACAAAGTGGCTACTGAAGCGCAAATAAAAATAAATAAAAATATGACATTTTATAAAGATACAATGTCTTATGCAAATTACAATTCGTATTTAGCTAATCGCACAGTGTGTTGTTGCAATTTTGCAGGCACAGGCCCCCAAGGCGCAACCGGCGCAACGGGCCCCCAAGGCGCAACCGGCGCAACCGGCGCAACCGGCGCAACCGGCCCCCAAGGCCCCGTCGGTACCGGAGGCGCTTTAGGGTATTATGGTTCATTTTATGACACCACAACTCAAACCGCGACTTCGCCCAACGCCGAATATTTGATGAAATTTAATACATTGGCCGAGGCAAACGGCATCAGTGTTCCGGGCCCGGCTTTCACCCGAATCACGTTTGCAAATGCGGGCAAGTACGACATCCAGTTTTCCGCGCAGATTTTTGATCCGGCTGGCGGCGGCAGCGGCGCAAACATTGACATTTGGTTGAAAAAAAATGGCACGAGTGTTCCCGACACCAACACGCGAGTCACAATCAAATCAAGCAGCGATTATGCGGTTGCAGCCTGGGATTTCTTGGTAAGCACCACAACCCCGGGCGAATACTTTGAACTGGCCTGGGCATCCAGTCAGGCCGGCATTCAACTGTTGAGAGAACCTGCCACTGCGCTGCATCCAGCCATTCCATCCGTCATATTAACTGTGATGCAAATAATGAACACGCAGCTGGGACCAACAGGCGCAACGGGCGCAACGGGCGCAACGGGCGCAACCGTGACAGTTCAAGCAGGCACCAACATTAGTGTAAACGGCACGCCATCAAACCCCGTCGTAAGTGTTCAAAATCCCCTAACTGCGCAACTCAACATCGGAACCCAGCAAATCGTCGGGTCTTCCACCGATGGAGGAACCCAAACCGACGCAATCACGATTGACACGGCCGGCGGCATCAATGCGCGCGCATTGTTTCAATACACCGATTCCAGCTCCGCATTGGCAACAACCTCCGAATTATCAAACTCATCCGCCAATGCCAGACTGCGATTGGAAACCACCGATGGCTCAACCACAGCGGTGTACACGAACGAAAGCTCCGTCGGCGGCGGCATTAATACCGTAAGGTCTATCACCGCGCCAGGCGGAATTGCGAATAACACAACTGAAAACGCCGGTGCGGTTCAAAGCACATATTTGAACACGTTCAGTAGCGGGGTTTCAACCGGAACCCGTCAAACCACTGTAAGTGCAACGGCATCCACCGACAGCATCAATGTTTCTTCCGCAGGAGTAAGCGTGACACAAGCCAGAAACACGTCAACCGCACAAGGCTTGAACACAGTGTTGTACGCATCCGGAACCGTGGCAAATTTCACACAGGAAGAAACCGACTCCAATCGGGCAAGAGTGCGAACCGTTTACACGGACACCGGGATAAACAGCACCTCCGCCATGAATTCATCCCCGACGGAAGTGAATTTGCTTCAGAATTTGAACGCATTTACGAGCGAGTTCAAAACAAACAACTCCGGAACCTCCATCATTTCAAGCGCCGGCATAGGGATCACCGCTGGCGGCGGAGCTTCAATTGGATTGAACAACAACGTTGGGCTGCAGTCTTCAAACCAAATATTCACAACAACGGTGCCGTCCAGTTTCACCACTCCGGCGTACACCTTTCAAAACACCAACGCCGCTGCGGGTTCTTATCCCGCGGTTCGTTTCAACAAACCCAACGGCATCCCGGCTGCGGGCGACATCATAACCTCTCACTCGTTTTTCGCAAACGATTACACGGGTGCCACCAAGGAATACGCGCGAATTTCGGTGATAGCTCAACGGGTTGGCAGCGTCGGCGTTCCAACCGACATAGACGGAACCATTCAATTTCAAATGCTGGTGAACAACGTTCAAAACACGCTGCTCACGCTGAACGGGTCCTCGCAGGAAATTGAAATCGGCAAAACTATAGATTTGAACGGCAACACGCTGCGCACGTCAAGCGGCGACATTCTGATTGAGTCGCTGACATCAAGCGGCACCGGCGCAATAACCGTGTCTTCAAAGGGAAACGTGACCTTGAATCCCGCTGTCGCCGCCGGATACTTGGTGATAAACAATTTGCCAACGAGCACGGCGGGCTTGCCGGCCAATGCCGTGTGGAACAATTCCGGGATACTGCAAATCGGCACGTCGGTGCCGCTGTCCAACGTGTCATCCGGGACAGTGAACGTCATTGCACTGAACGCTTCCCCCGCAACCACGGCGTTCAATGCCGGCGGATACTACGCAAACAGTTGGTCTGCCACGGTCAATGCAAACACGAATTTCATACTGGCATTTTCCAATTTCGTCATCAACGGCGTGTACAAACTCTACATAACCAATAGCGCGGTCGCAAATTCGTACACGCTGACATTCAATGCCAATGCGGGTCAAACGATTCGCACCGACTTTGGCGGAGCTCAATTGATCAACAACAACAGTGATCACATATTTGACATACAGTACTTCGGTTCAAGCCGATACTACATTACAAGCGTTGGCAATTTCGCGTAAACGCCGGGCTTACTTATATCCAGTTCCACACCAGGTCGGTGCACAGGTAGATGCGCCGATAATTGCGAGCGCGCATGCCGGCAAAGAACGGCACGTGTTCGCACACAATCGGAAAGTTGTAGCCCGAATTGTGGAAGTAGAAGATGTTGTTGTTGCTGTTGGTTCCGGTTTCATTGAGGTTGTTGTTGTCATTTGGAAACAGGTACATGCCGACCGATGCGCCGTTTAAGTGCGTGTTCACATTTTTAGCAAGGGGCGGAATGCGGTTGAGTGATTTGTACTCCGCGTGCATTTCCGCCGTGGGAACCGCCGAATAACGAAGCGGTGGCGGGTCAAGTGTTTGATGACCAATGGATCCAAGGGGGTCATAGGGGGGGCGCATGCCCCCCTTAAGGGCCTCCCACCGGAAGATGCACATGCCGTTGAACCCTGATGCAATGGGGATGTACGGCAGCAGCGCCGGATTGTGTTTCATTTGCTGGTTGTGAAACAGCGTTCTGCCGTGCACGGCGGTTTGCACGTAGTACTGGTGATGCCCCGACCAAAACGCCTCGCGCATGATTTCGGGGCCAAACGGGAACTGCGCATCGCGATACGCGTAAGTGTCGTACATGTACCCCATGGAGTTCAAGCCGTTGCATATTAGCGCGTCAAAGCCGTCCGGGTCGCGCGCAATGCAGCGCAGCACTTGTCCCACCGGGAACGGCACGGGGTTGTCCATGTCAATCATGATGACGTACCGGGGTAGGGAACCTACGGTTCCCCACACCCCTCCCTCGTTACACTCTCCAGAGGAGGGGGTAAGGGGGGACGCATGTCCCCCCTGTAGCATCTCCAGCAGTTGGTTGCGCGCATGCGCGATGCGTTCCATGCGGCAGGGTTGGTTGTCGTACGTGCGCGCCACGCATCGGCGCAGCTCCTCTTCTTTTGTGAATCTTTCGCATCGCACTTTTATTTGATCGGGCGCTTCAGCGGCCCACTTCAACAGCTCGGCATCCGTGCCATCGTCGGAATTGTTTTCGTAAAACACGGCCCAGCACGGCACCCCCGCTTTGGCCACGAGCTCTTCAAACGCCGCACGAATCACGGGCAGCGTGCTGACCACGTTCTTGCACACGCCGCACAAAACGATTCCGGATCGGTCTGACGTCATTTGATTCTTTTTTTAACTTATTCAATGAATTGATGTTTCCTTTAATTGAATTTTAACTTTAAAATGCATATAAAACTAAAACCACAAGTCAAGGTACTAGACACACAAACACAAACACAAACATGCAAGTAAACAGCCCGCAAAACATGGAGCTGTTGTGGACAACGCTGCAAGAGTCCGGCGCGTTTGCGGGGTTGTCCAAGAACCAGTTTGAGCCGGTGAAGGCTGCGTTTGAAACGTCGGTACAACAGGCCGCGGTTGGACCGGCATCGGGTTCGCTCAGCGACATGAATAAAAGCATCATTCGCAACTTCATGCAAACGCTGCGAACGTTTCATGCGCCGGAAAAAACAAAGAAAATAGAATTGATTTACCGGGCAGAGGACATCCAATCCGAACGCGCGAGCGAATTTGACCGCCAGTTGCGAGAGAAACAAGCCGAAATGGATTCTTTTTTGACGCTAAAAAAACCGACTGACGTTAGCTTCAGCGACAAAGAAAAAGGCATCGCAGATGACAAGCCAATCGGCGATGAAATGTCGCGGCTCATTGCGCAAGAGCTGGCAGCCCGCGAACGGGAGCTCGTGCAACTGAAACCGGAGGACATAAAACGGGCCCAGCAGTGGATTGGGACCAACGCCAACAACGCCAACAACGCCAACAACGCCAACAACGCACCAAACCCCACAAAAAAAACGGTCTCGTTTTCAGAAGAAAAAGATGAGGAAAAAGAACACGAAGAAGAAAGGGAAGACACCGACTCTATTCTTTCAAAATTCAAAACCATTCAGGTTACGCCAAACCCGTCACAAATCCAAATGCTAAATGACCCCGATTCTGAAATCAAAGATTTGCACGACAAAATAGTTAAATTGGAACAGTTGATCAATGCCAATCACGCGGAAGTGATGGCGTTTTTGCAGTCATTAAAATGAACTACTGATTTTTGCAGTTGTGATACAGAAGCAACTTAACCAAAGAAAAATTTGAACCGTATTCGCTGTATTGTCTCGCAGTGTAGTGTAGAAAGCCAATCACGATCAATGCAATGATGTAATTGTAAATGCCGTCACGAATGGTTTCGTACCGCGCGATCAATGCTTTGTTTTTCCGTTTTTCTTCAAACTTGATTTGAAATTTCAAGGATTGATCAATGATGAGCAACAAAAACACGGGTATGGAAAAGTACCATTTGGATTTGGTCATCAACAAAAATGTAAAATAGATGTAAATGGTTTTCATCCAAACACTGAATATGTCCAGTTCGTTTTCGGTTTCAATCACTGTGAACAGTAAAAAGAATGAAATAATTCCCACAATGTGACGAACAAACACGTTGTTTGTCATCATTCGTTTTATGTCACAGCTCACCATGCTTGACAAAAAGCCAAACAGCAACCACAAATAAAGGCCCGCAATCGCGGTCCTAACATCTATCATTTTTTAATGAAAATAAAATAAAATAAATAAATGAAATGAAATGAAAAAAAAATGAATATATAATAATTCAATACTAAAAATTATCACATAACACATATGCTAAATATTTAATTTCTTGCAAAAACGGAAGATTTCACTCGCGCCATATTTTAATTTTAACACAAGGCGCTTCAAAAATTATTACCTGCGGTTGGTTAATGGCGATTAGTTTGTCACGATCTTGAATTTGCCGGGCGCAAGTTCCACGAATTTCCCCACCAACACACGGTTTCCGATTTTCAGGTTCTCGTAATCGTACACGTCATTGGTGTCTATGTCAATGCCGTACGTCACCCCCTCGTGCGTAATTTCTTTGATTCGGATTTTGCGCAGTTCCTTGTTCATGGGGACTGCCTCTGCTGCTTCGTTTGCTGCCTCTGTTGCATGGGCGTTGGGTTTTGCTTTGGCCGCCTTGGATTTGCTCTGCTCTTCCGGCACAATCACTTCGTCCTGGATGCTGGGTTCGTACGCGAACTTGTTTTCCGGGTTATCAAACGTGAAGCACTTCAGCGTCTCCTTGCTGCCCGCTTTGGCGTGAATGGCGCAGTCAATCGCCGTCTCCTTCACGCACCGCAGAATGTTGCGGTTGATGTCCTCCTTCCGCTTCGCAATTTCGTACAGCGACTGGTCCGTCGTGATGGGCTGGTCGTTAATCGCGCTGGTGTCCCCTTCGCGCAGTTCGCGCGACACCCGCACGTGCTTGAGCGCGGCATTGGACACGTCTATCACCGCCTTCGGGTCCGACGACGCCAGCAGCGCTTCTTCCTTCTCTGCCTCCGCCTTCTCGTCCTTGGACAGCGGCTTCAGCTGCAGCGCGGAGTACACCGACAAATACATGAACACGTTCACCGTGCGCAGCTCGGGCGGCAAATCCTGGTGGCTGCAAATGCGCCGCGCGCGGCCAATCACTTGCTCAATGCGCACCGGGTGCCAGTACGGCTCCACGATGTGCACGTACCGCACATTGCGCAGGTCAATGCCCTCCGCCCCCGACGCCGAAATCATCAGCGTGTTGATGACCTCGCCGTAAAAGTTGTTGCCCGAAACGCGCAACAAGTCGTCGCGAATGCTGGACGGCACTTGGTCCCACTCGCTGTTGAAAATGCAGCGGACAATCTCCTTCTCTTCGGCGGACTCCGTGCCCGTGTACAGCGCAAACCGGCGCTTGCCCGCGTCTTCGGGTCGGTCATCCAGAACCCACTGCTGCGTGGCCGCGTTGTGCTTAATGCGGAACTGCGCGTAGTCGTTCGCCTCCATCGCCATTTTCAGCAACCCGATGCCCTCCAGCGTGCGGAACTGGCTATAAACTAAATGCAGCCCCACGTGCTTCGGGTCCTGCAAGTTCTGCAGCAGCGTCAAAAACTTCGGGCTGTAAATGGACAGCGCGCGCGGGTTGAAGTACTGCTCCTCGTTGCGCTGCATGTGCTCCAGCACTTCTTTGATGCGGGCCTCGTACTGCTTGTACGCTTCGGTTGCCGTTTTTTTCTTCGCGGCCGCCGCGTCGTCGGCGTCTTCCACGTACTCGTCCGTTTCTTCAACTTCTATCACGGCGCCTTGGTCCCCGTCCCCGTCCCCGTCCCCGTCCCCGTCCCCGTACCCTTTTCCAAACGGCTTCGGACGGCCCAGCTCCCTCGGAAACACGAAGTTGCACGCCGCGCGCGAGAAGATGCGGTACGAGCTGGACGGCTCCGCGTACAGCTCCTTCATGGTGAGCGGTTTTTTCGCGGTGCCCTTGCGCACCGGCGCCATCGTTTTCCGCTTCTTGGCTTCGCGGTCCTTGTTGATTTCCGCCAGTCGCTCCTGCTGATACACGCTGAGCTGGTAGTTGCTCATCGGCACCCGCACCACTTGAAAATCGGTGGCGGCGTCGTAACGCGGCAGCAGCTGCTCTTGCGCGCTGCGGTAATACGACGTCAGCCCCAGAATGCGCCGCTGGAACACGTCCATGTTTTTCAGGTTCGCCGTGTCGGCGTCAATGAAGTACTTTTCAAATCCGTCCAGCGTGTCGGGCAGCGCCTTGTGCGCCACCGGGCTTGCCGCTGCCTTTGTGGCCTTTATGCCGTCCCCCGCAAGCGCCGCGACAATCATCTTCACAAAGTCGTCATCGCTCGCGCTGCCGCCTTCGTCCATCGTCACGCCTTCATAGAGTTTGTCTTTTTTGGAGACATTAACGAACCCAAACGGGTTGCGCGTAACGGTCAGCGCGCGATCGGCGGCGTTGTACTTCATGTAATCCATGAGCCCCGCGGTTTGCAACAGCTGCTGCAGCCGCGCCTCGCTAACACCTTGCGCCGATGACGCCAGCTGAAACGTCCACGTCTTGATGTAGCCGCGCAGGATGTTGAACAGCACGCCGATTTCGTTGGGGTAGTTGATGATGGGCGTGCCGGTTAATAGTACCACCTTCACGTTCACTGCATCCAGCAGGAAGCGGTAGAGGTTGAGCGCAACGGGCACGTCCTCGGGCTTCAACACCGCCTTTGCTTTTTTTGCCGTTGCTTTGCCCCTTGCCGCGCTGTCGTCCGGCGCCTTCTTCAAATGGTTCACGATGCGGCTCACAAAGTTGTGCGCCTCGTCAATTACAACCACCGAGTTGTCAAACGGGTTCACGGTGTATCCGAGCGACATTTCATTCAGGCGGGATTCCCGAATGCCGTTGTAACTGATGAAGGTGTATTTTTGTTGAATCATTTCGTTCAGCTGGGCGTCCACCTCGGCTTGGTCCTTGGGACTCAGCTCGCCGTAGTTGCTGGGTTTATCGGGATCCACGAGCCACGCGCCGCCGTGTTTCTTAATGTAGTCGGCGGGAACGGCCAGCGTTTCGGCAAGCTCCGGGATGAGCGCCGGTTTTTCCACGGCATCCACGAACCTCCAGTGGCGAGGCTTTTTGTAAATGTCGTCGCCGCACTTCTTCAGTTCTTTCAGGTAGTTGGTGCGCAGGAAGGCGGGCGTCATCACGTAGACGCGCTTGTCCGATTTCAGACCCTCGGCAATGGCAATGGACGAGCACGTTTTGCCGCTGCCGAGCCCGTGGTACAGCAGCAGGCCGCGATACGGGGAATACATGTTCAAGTAATCCTTGACGATTTTTTGATGCGTGAGAAGGCCGAACTCCTCGGCACTGCGGCGGTCCTCGCAGCTCACCGCGCGGGATTCGTCCATGATCTCGGCGCGGTACTCCTTGTGGAACAGCTTGTTGATAAATTCCACGAATTTCTCTCGGTTGTTCAAGTAGTATTCCGATGCAACCATGGGTTCAATGGGTTTTCTTGGGTTCATGGGTGCATTCTTTAGGACATCTTCTTGGGTCTGGTCTTGGTTGGCCTGGTCCTTGTCCTTGTCCTTGTCCTTGTCCGTTCGCTTCCGAGTACCGCGTTTCTTCTTTAGAACTTCGGGTTCCACTTCCGGAATTGGCTCTTGAATTGCTTCGGGTTCCTCTTCCACTTCAGGTAAAACCACTTTTTCTATTGCTTGTATCACAGAAACCGGAATGAGCTTTATTTTTTGGAGTTTACGGCCTTTTAGCCGAAGAACCGGCGCTTCTTCCACAAGGTGCACCACTTTAGCGGCAACTAAGTTCAGTGGATTAGGAGCGGCTTCCGTGATAATGCCTCTTGCGGCCTTGATCCGGGCAAATATGTCTTCGCGATTCACCAACTTTAAGCTTGCTTTGTCCGTGATTTTCACCGTGGGCTTCTTTTGTTTTTCTTTTTCTGTGTCTTCGCGTTCTTCACGTTCTTGTTGTTCTTCACGTTCTTTTTGCAGTTGCTGTTGTTGTTTAGCCGGTGCAACAAAGAAAGCAACCGAAAAGTGTTGCTTTTTTTCAGCCACTGGTTTTTTGCGCAGTGCGTCTAAAATGGCAACTGCTGCCGACGCCATTTATAAATATACTATAATACTATGATTTTTTTTATATTTATAATACAAATAATCTCAAATGTATAGACCACTTCCTGTTGACAGAAGTATCGAAAAAATACATGCTCTGCATATTTTTACAAGCCCTTCCGGGAATATTGACGAAACGAGTATATTATTTGAGTATACTGAATTGAAGTCAAGAGAACCCAAGCTTAAGATTAATGAATGGGTTGAACCTATGACTGCTTCTGGTTTGACTATTGAATTTCAAGACCATGATAAGCTGTTGGTATTAAAGAATACTTTATCTAGTCATACAAGAAACCCTATTAATGATGATTTATTAAACAATGCTAATCTGTACGTTGTCAATATGAGATCAGGAACTAACGGAGCACCACGACGCCGAGACGAACTAACAAACCTAATTGAAGAAGTAAGGAAATTACAAGAAGAAACCGACAAGTTACAGGAATTTGCAATACAAACACTTAAACAATCTGAACAAAAAGTGATTGAAATGTATAAAATAGAAAAAGATCAAGGAAAATCTGATTATGAATTGGGTTCTTTAGGATTATTATCTTTTGCGTTGGCATATTTACAAAGAGAAATACAGGAACCATACATTGAAGAGAGTGAATTAACTCATAAAACGAAGGTTTGGTTTACTACAATACATAAAAGAATACAAGTGTGTAAATATACTGTACCATCACCATCATTAAGATTGAGGATAATTAAGGAGTTGAAATACCAGTTTTCTGATAGAATTACAGAATTATGGCCCCTCAATCATGGTTCAGATAATGAACCACACGCCAAAATAATGCATTATGCATCTTTATATCGTAATGGAATTTTTGAAGAACAACGTGAAGCTTATCAGCGTGAATCACAGGCTGCTGCTCGTAAAGCTGCTCTTCAAGCTGCTGCTCGTGAAGCTGCTCTTATTGAATATTCTACACTACCATCTAAAATCGGATATGTAGCTAAAGCTGCAGCAAGTGGTTTGGGAAGTGCAGCATCAAGTGCAGCACGTGGTTTTGGAAGTGCAGCACGTGGGTTGGGAAGTGCAGCATATGGTGTAGTAAATGATGCATATAACAAATTTCGTCCTCCTCCTCCTCCTCCTCCTCTTCCTGATCATGAAAGAAAAAAAGAAAGAGCCAGGTCTGCATCCCCCACTAGAAAGGGTGGAAAATCCAAACACGTTAAACGCGTTAAACGATCCAGGCGCGTTAAAAGCTCAACCAAACGCCGCAAGTAAGCAATACAACCCGAACAAAATAAAATATTAAATGATGATATAACATAATCATCATTTGAAATGAGTTTAGAAAACATCATCAACAACTTGAATTTTGATGCGACACCCAGCCAGTTCATTTACGATCAATATGGACAGCCCATTGAGGTGCGTTACGTTGGAAATCACACAGATCCTCAAACTCAACTATCATATTTTGTGTATGCAACCAATGAACGAACGCCCATACTTGTCCCACAGCCACTAGCGCCCCATCAATACCCCTTATTTCATCCTCAGCCATATCAAGATGATCATCCAGCCGATCCGATGGGTTCCCCGCGTCCTCAGTCACCACGGCCTCAACGCCAACGCACTTCGCGCCAAGAGTCTGCACGCCAACGAAAGAATACGCGCCGGGCTGTGCGCAGGGCATTGCGTCTGAATCCAGACAACGCATTTGTAAATCAACAAGTGCATCCAAGCAACGTTTTCCTAAGTCAAAATCCAATTCAACGAATGCCAAGACCCGCATCTCCGGTTCACCAACAAGCGCCTGATCCAAACTCAAGTAGGTCACGTCGCAGGCAACGACAACAACAACGTCAGCAACGTCAACAACAACAACCATCCAATGTTATTTCTCAAAGGCCCCACAATCGTGTTGTGGGCGGTGCAAAAACCAAAACCCAAAGAAGGCGTCGTCATTAAGGCATGAACTGGATCGCGTAGTCGCACGCCAGCTGTTCCGCTTTTTTCTTGATTTTGTGCGAGGCTTGCGCCAGGAACACCAGAATGCGCCCGCCCGCCGCTTCGCACGCCGCGTGCACCGCATCAAACGTCTTCAGGTCAGAGAATTTTACTGCGGCTGCGGGCGTCGTCTCGTATATTTGTTGCCCCAGGCACAAATACACGCCCATGGTGTATCCCACCTCCATGTCGCGCCCGAGCTCAATGTAGTCCGGCGTGGTCTTGAACTCCTTCTGGATTTTGACTTGCAGGATGTTCTTGTAGTTGTCGTCGTTGCGGATGAGCGCGATCCAGTCAATGTGCTTCTCAAACACGTTTTCAATGAAGATTTGCGCCATCTGAAACCCGGGCCCCGTGGCAAACACGTGCTCAAACCAGTGCTCCTCGTCCCGGACCGCGATCTTGTTGTAATCCAGGAACAGCGCGCCCACGAACGCTTCAAACAAGCAGCCCAGCTTCTTCAGGTTCGTGCGCAGCTTCTTCTCCTCCGAGTGCCGCGAAATGATGAACCACTTGTGCAGCCCCATTTCGTACGCCATGCGCCCGATGGTCTCGTTCTTCACAATCGCGATTTTCTTCTCGGTCATGAAGCCCTCGTTCTCCTTCGGGAAGCGCCGGTACAGGCAGTACTTGGTCACGCACTCCAGCACGCCGTCGCCCAGAAACTCTAGGCGCTCGTTGGACTTGGAGCGCAGCGGCATGCAGTCGTCCGGCTTGTCCACCACGCTGATGGTTTCGGCCGTGTTCTCAAACTCGGGGCGCCGCGTGTACGACTGGTGCACGAACGCGCGCTTGTACAAGTCAATGTTGTGCACCTTGGGATCGGGAACGCCGTACGCGGTGAGAATAGATTGAATTTCACTCAATGTAATCTCGCGGTTTTCGGGGTTGTAGGGGTTGAATATTAAGCCGCCGTCTTCGGACGGCATGAATTCTTCCGCGTGCAGCAGTTTAGAAGTGAGCGACGGGCGTTGGGGGGATTGCATAGGTTGTATAGATTGCATGTTATATCTTCTTTCCGGGTCTTGTTTAAGTTGTTTTGGTTATGTAATTTTTGCTGCACACGTGAAAATAAAATATTTAGACATAGTATAAAACAACAACTTACGCAAAAAAAAAAATGCCTGGTTATATGTCCGGTGGAAAACGTGCCAAGATGATTCCCTCAATCACCAACAACATTTGCAATTTGGGGGGTGACAAGAAGGGCGGCCTCATTTCCATGCAGGGGCGCAATCCCAATCTTAGGAACGTCATTAGGAACAATGCATCGTATTGCAGCTGCAACATGCCTTTGGGCTGCGTTGCCGGTCTTGCGTATTTGACTGCAAAGAACTTGATCACTCGCAATCCTTTGAATTCGGGTGGTGTTCCCACGCGCATGTACAGACCCGGCCGCTTTTAAACGCATCATTTTGCATCATTTACATCATTTACATAATTACTTAAAAGGTAATTATGCAACTGTCTATAGCATTGAGAAAAAAAACAAACACAGTAAATGTTAATACGGGTTGACATCCGCGAAGACGTGCTGTATGGTTTGTTTCATGCCAATATAGGGACCCACGCAACAAACACAACCCACGAACTGCGGTCCGAGTCTCTCCCCGTGGGCGACGTCATCATCTCCTCGCCCGACGGCGAAACGGACTACATCGTGTTTGAGCGCAAGAGCTTGGCGGATTTGGCGGCGTCCATTCGCGACGGCCGATACAAGGAGCAGTCCCTTCGGCTGCAGGCGCTTCCCAACGTGCACAACCACAACGTGGTCTACATCGTGGAAGGGGATTTTTCGCGGTACAGCGAACGCTTTAGCAAAATCGGCAAGGGCGCGCTGCAGTCGGCCATGTGTTCGCTGAATTACTACAAGGGGTTCAGCGTGGTCCGGTGCATGTCCATTGCGGAGACGTTTGAAATCATCTTGAGTTACGCCAATAAGCTGGCGGCATCTCCCGCGCCGTACGGGTACTACCACACCGTTCACAAGGACGCGGATGCGAATGCGAATGCGAATGCGAATGCGGATGCGGATTATTGCAGCGCGCTCAAGGTGAAGCAAGTCAAGTGCGAGAACATCACGCCGCAGAACATTGGCGAAATCATGCTGTGCAACATTCCCGGCGTGAGCAACAAGACGGCAGCGGCCGTCATGAAAAAATACGGCACGCTGCGCGCCTTAATGGAAGCGCTTCAAGCATGCGGGAGCGGCGAGTGTTTGGACGACATTCGGCTGGAAACGCAGCGCAGGTTAAGCAAACAATGCATTCAAACCATTTATAATTTTTTAATGGGGTAGTGTATAAGGGCTGAATACATGTACGCTGGCACGCTGCTTAAGTGCGTTTTAATTGCGCTGCTTGTAGTGGCAGGGTACTACGTGATTTCTCCGCGACTACCCGTGCGCCGCGAAGGGTTTGACAACAACAGCAACAACAGCAACAACAACCTCAAGGGAACCGGAACCAACAACCTCAAGGGAACCGGAACCAACAACAACAACAACAACAACAACGCCCCGTCTTCGGCCGACGTCCCGAACGTGGTTGCCGAGAAGTCAAGCAATTTGTTGAAAACCAGCATGTCAAACATGATGGGACTGCTTCAAATCAGCAACAACCGAAACTCGTATGAAGGTCTCATTACGACAATGGACACGTGGACGCAGGCCAAGGTTGTGGCGTCCCTCAACGCGCTGGCCGCGCAAATGCTTTCGGATTCAAGCAACCAAGGCTCCATGATGTCGCCCCCGAGCGAAAAAACCGTTTCACTCATCAACGCGATCAATTCCATGACAACCTTTCAGACCGCGTCGTTGCCGGCCATCATGAAATCCGTAAACAACGCTTAACCTTAAGCTTAACCTTAAACGCGGATCTTGACCTCGTTCCCGGAATAACGGCCGGCATCAATGAGGGACTGCGTGTACTTGTCCCCGCCCCAGTTGGTTTTCATCGGGTTTGCGCTCATGTAATTGGCGTGCGCGCGGTGGTTTGCTTCGTCGGTCACGGACCACGCTTTGGGTTCCATCGGGTCAAATGCGGGGTACGCATTGGCATCCAATGGCGGATTGTCGGCGTCTTCAATGCGGTCAGAGGACGCAGGCGTAGGCGTAGGCGCGGGTGGCAGCCCGCCTTGCGGCTCCATCGGGCTGGGGCGGATTTTGTAAACGGGTTTGCCCTGCGCGTCAAACGTGTGCTGCAGGTACAGCACGGGGCATCGTATGCCTTGGCTGCGCTGCCACTCCATGAATTCCGCGTATTCTTCTAAATCATTGAACTTAAGCGGATTCACGCCGGGAACTTTGGCAATTCGGCTGTTGTGCAAGTACAGTTCGCTGCCTTTTTGAATGAGGATGTCGGGGCAGCGCTGCGATGCATTCACGCGCCCTTCAAACGCTTCTTGCACGGTTTGGCTGCTGTGCGTCGCCGTAAACAGCAGCCCGATAATGAATATGACTAAAATGCCCCAAGTGGTGAGTTGCATGAAATATATGGAATTGGAATATTATATGCAAACATAATTTAATTTTACATTTTTATTTGTTATTCGCATGTTTCAAATAAAATAAAATTAAATTATATACATATACTATACATACATATACTACGTGAAATGCCTCACAGACGAACGCAGAAAAAACAAAAAAAACAAAAACAAAACCAAAAAAAGAATCAACGTGGTGGTTATGTTCCGGGTGAAGTTTACTACTTTAACCAACGTAATACGAATGATTTGGATCCGCTTATGCGGAGCAGTGTGCCAATGGTTATCAGGCATAACAATGAAGATTGCGATTATTGCAAATCGTTTGAGAAACAATGGAAACAGATTGAAGATGTGACCAAAACGTATCCCCAATCGTACAGTGTTGCCAGCATGGACCCTGACGCCACCGAATACATTATGAAAAATAATAAATATAATTACCCGCTCATAAATGGCGTTCCGGCGGTTGTGTTGGTCAATAAAGACGGTGTTCCAGTTGAACACACCGGACCAAACACGTTTGAAGGCCTTCAAGAATTTTTGGAAAAAAATGGTTTGAAAATAGTGTCGGTAAACAATGACGTTTATAGTGAAAACAATAATTCTGGTGCTGGCGCTGGTCTTGGCGCTGGTCTTGGACTTGGCGCCACTGGTTCTAAATCGGATTCTTTAGAGTCGTCGGATTCCTTAGCGTCGGATTCCTTAGCGTCTCCATCTGAGTCAGGATCCTTAGCGTCGGATTCCTTAGCGCCTCCATCTGAGTCAGGATCCTTAGCGTCGGATTCCTTAGCGTCTTCATCTGAGTCAGGATCCTTAGCGTCGGATTCCTTAGCGCCTCCATCTGAAGAGCCTCCATCTGATGTCGTGTCAAAAGTCCGGGAAACTGTTTCTAACATAAACGTTGGTATTGAAAAAGGCATATCAAAATTAACTGAACCCATTGATTTTAAGAATTTGTTTGGGTTCAAATCGTCAAATGAAACAAATGCAAATGCAAATGCAAATGAAACAAATGCAAATGCAAATGAAACAAATGCAAATGCAAATGAAACAAATGCAAATGCAAATGAAACAAATGCTGCATTTTCGGACATGCCGGAAGAATTAAAAGATCAAGAACAGCAACCTCAACAACAACCACAACAACCACAACAACCACAACAACCTCAACAACCTCAAGGGAACCAACCACCTCCTCCGCAATTGCCTTCTGTTGGAGGAAAAAGCAAAAAGAATAAGAATAAAACCAAGAAAGGCAAAAAAAGCCGTCGTAAAACCAAGCGTCGACAACACCGATCAAGAAAATAAAGGCCTTTAGTATTTTTCACATTTTTTCAGATAAAATGTGTAAAAATTGAATTCCCAAATGAAAATCAATTAAATGCTTCAACGCATCTGTATACATCAAGAACAAGATCAATAATCATGGCCGAAGTTGGATCATTCCGTTTGTTTGACTTTCAAGTGAGGGATGAAGTGACTGGCGCCGGCGGTTCAGGTTCAAACAGCAGCACTAGCAGCGGCAGCGGCAGCGGCAATGGTTTCAGCAAGGACAAAAAGTGTTTCACAATCCAAATGTTTGGCATCAATGAGCGCGGGGAAACTTGTTGCATCACTGTGCGCGACTATCAACCCTTCTTTTACGCCAAGGTGCCGGAGTCATGGGGATTTGAAGCCAAGGCGCGCTTCATCGCCGAACTAAAAAAAGCGGTCGGAAAATTCAGCGAGGACTCCATTTTGACGGACGACTGCAAGCTCATTCGCCGCAAGGCGCTCTACGGGTTTGACGGCGGCAAGGACCACAAGTTCCTGATGCTGAAATTCAAAAACATGGCCACCATGAACAAGGTGAAGAATTTGTGGTATAATCGCAAGGGGGATGAAATGCGGCTGCATTCGCAAGGCTACAACGGCACCCGTATTTACGAGGCCAACATCCCGCCCCTGTTGCGCTACTTCCACATCAAGGACATCAGCCCGTCTGGCTGGGTCAAAGTCAAGGGCGACCCCGTTGACTCTAATAAGCAGACCACGTGCCGGTATGAATACCGCGTTGGGCACAAGTGCGTCGTACCGCAACCCGAAAAGGAAACCCTGGTTCCCTACAAAATCATGAGCTTTGATATTGAAGCCAGCAGCAGCCACGGCGATTTCCCCGTGCCCATCAAAACGTACAAAAAACTCGCCACCAATATTGTGGACGCGTGTTTAAAAGACCCCGCAACCGCTGCAACCAAATCCGAGGTGCATCGCATGGTTCGCACCGCATTCCACGACCCCCTGAAGGGTCGCCCCTTATTCACGCCGTACGACGACATTGAACGCATTTACACAAAAACCGCGCCCACCAATCAAGAGTTGGACGCCATGTTTGAGCGCATGTGGACCAACCCAATTCAATTACTCATAGACGAGGCGGACCCGGAAACACTGAAGAATGTGAACACCATTGAGAGCATGTTTGAAAAATACAAGGCGGATGCAGAGGCGGATGCAGAGGCGGATGCATTGGACGCAGACGCAGACAATGCCGACGAAGAAGGCAATGACGACCGAAGTGTCTTCACAATGGCGACGGCAGTCGCAACAAAACCCCACTTCTCATCCGTACCCGCGTCTGGGGTGAAAGACAAATCCATCGCAGAAATGCTGCAGTCTTCCGCGCTGGATCGCGAAACCAAGATCAACCGCATGAACGACGCGCTTCTGGCCGTGTTTCCGGCCGTGGAGGGCGACAAGGTCACGTTCATCGGCTCCACTTTCCTGCGATACGGCGAAGCCCGCCCCTATTTGAACCACTGCCTTGCGCTGGGGGCCTGCAACCCCGTGCCTGGCGCCGACATTGTCAGCTGCAAAACCGAGCGCGCGCTGCTGCAAGCCTGGACCGCCCTCGTCCAGCGCGAAGACCCCGACATCGTTATCGGCTACAACATCTTCGGGTTTGACTACAACTTCATGTTTCACCGCGCCCAGGAAAATCACGTGGAAGACGAATTCCTCAAGCTGTCGCGCAACGCCGACGAGTTTTGCGGCAAGCGCGATTTCAAAACAGGGCGCGTCAGTATTGAAGAAACCAGCATCGCCCTCGCCAGCGGGCAATACGACTTGCACTACATTGCCATGCCCGGCCGCCTGCAAATTGACATGTACAACTATTTCCGCCGCGACTACAACCTCACCTCGTACAAGTTGGACTACGTGGGCTCCTACTTCATCGGCGACAACGTCCATCGGGTGGAGCATCCTGATGATAGAACCCGCATTTTCAGCAAAAACCTCACCGGTCTGGAAGTGGGCAACTACATTGAGCTGGAGGAGACCGGGCATTCAACCGACCCCTACAAGGACGGCCAAAAATTCCAGGTCATCGCGGTCAACCCCGAGGCCGGCTACTTTGAAATCGTCGGTCACGAGACGCCCGACCTCAAGAAGCAAGTGCGCTGGGGCGTTTCAAAGGACGACGTCACGCCGCAGGACATTTTCCGCATGACGAACGAGGGCCCCGGCCCGCGCGCCGTCATCGCCAAGTACTGCATTCAGGATTGCAACCTCGTGCACCACCTCATGAACAAGGTGGACGTCATCACGGGTTATAACGAGATGGCCAAAATTTGCAGCGTGCCAATTAGCTTCCTGGTCATTCGCGGCCAGGGCATCAAGCTGACGAGCTACATGGCCAAGAAGTGCCGCGAGAAAAACACGCTCATGCCCGTCATTGACAAGGGCCCGTCCGGCGAAGGCTACGAGGGCGCAATTGTGTTGCCCCCCAAGCGCGGTCTTTACCTGGACAACCCCGTCGCCTGCAACGATTACTCGTCGCTGTACCCCTCTTCCATGATCAGCGAGAATTTGTCACACGACAGCAAGGTGTGGACCAAGGAGTACGACCTGGACGGCCGCATGGTGCGCGAAACGGGCGAAAAAGACCCGAAAACCGGCGAACATATGTACGATAACCTTCCCGGGTATGGTTACGTGGACGTGGAGTACGACACGTATCGCTGGAAGCCGAACCCGCGCGGCAAGATGGAGAAGCATTTAAGCGGGAAAAAGGTGTGCCGGTTTGCGCAATTCAAGGACGGGACGAAGGCCATTCTGCCGTCCATTTTAGAAGAATTGTTGGCTGCGCGCAAGGCCACGCGCAAGCTGTCGGAGCAGCAGTCTGACCCCTTCATGGCCAACGTGCTGGACAAGCGGCAGCTGGCCTACAAGGTGACCGCAAACTCGCTGTACGGGCAGTGCGGCGCCAAGACCAGCTCGTTCTACGAAGTGGATGTGGCGGCGTCCACGACGGCCACGGGGCGCAAGCTGCTCACGTATGCCAAGCGCATGGTGGAAGAAGTGTACGGCAACGCTGTTGTTCCGACGAAGGCACACGGCACAGTGCGAACACGGGCAGAATATGTATATGGAGACACGGACAGTGTATTCTACACGTTCAACCTGACTCACACGGACGGAACCCCCATTCGCGGCAAGCCGGCTTTAGAAATCACGATTGAGCTCGCGCGCCAGGTGGGCGACATGGCCTCCGCGTTCCTGAAAGCCCCGCACGGCTGGGTCTACGAAAAGACGCTCATGCCGTTCGGCCTGCTCCAGAAGAAGCGCTACTTCGGCATCCTGTACGAGACGGACCCCAACAAGGGCAAGCCGAAGAGCATGGGCATCGTGCTGCGCCGGCGCGACAACGCGCCCATCGTGAAGGACGTGTATGGCGGCCTGATAGACATCCTGACAAAGCAGCAGGACTTGGAGGCGGCGATCAACTTCGTGCGCGAATCGCTGCAGTCCCTCGTGGACGAGCGCGTGCCCATGGACAAGCTGATTATTACAAAGTCGCTGCGCTCCACGTACAAGAACCCGCAGCAAATTGCGCACAAGGTGCTGGCCGACCGCATGGGAAAAAGAGATCCGGGCAACAAGCCGAGCTCGGGGGACCGCATCCCCTTCGTGTACATCCACAACGCGGACAAGAAGGCGCTGCAGGGGGAGCGCATTGAGACGCCGGACTACATCCGTGCTAAGCGTCTAAAACCGAACTACTCGTTTTACATCACGAATCAAATCATGAAGCCCGTGGCGCAGCTGTTCGGGCTCGTGCTGGAGCAAATGGCGGCGTTTCGGCGCAAGAAGGCGCGCTTCCTGGAAGAGCTGGAAGCCGTGCGGAGCAACTGGACGGAGAGCGACGACAAGCTGCAGAAGAAGCTGGACGACCTGCGTTTCCGTGAAGTGAAGGAGCTCATATTTGACGAGTACTTGCGCCAGGCAGACAACCTGGCAAAATCAAATAAGAGCATAACCGAATTCTTTAAGGCTAAAAAGTAAACAATGGATTTGTATTTTATATGCTGTTTGAGTTAAAATGATTATAGATTCATTGTGCCCGCCGGCAGTGTTGTATCTTGGGTTTTCAGTAATCCTGATTATTATTGATTTATTTAGAGGCCAACAAAATAGCGCTTTTTTGAAGGTGATTGTCATTATAATTTTCACAATTTTACTGAATCAACTCTGAAAGAATGCGAACGCTATTGTCGCATCATTGGCTAATATTTCGATGTCTTGTCTAGTTTCGCATGGTGTTGTATCCGCCGCATTGAGAGCATTTCATGCCATATGGATGATAGCAAGCATTACCGTTAAATCTACAATCATTTAACAGATAAAATTATAATATGCAATTATGTATATTATGAGTAAAAAAAGACCGCGTTCGCCTACGTCCGCTTCATCGGCCATTGCGGCCTTTAATGCAGCGGTAGAATTAGGAATGCAACCGAATGATGATGGAACGAAAAGCCCTCGTAGTGTGTTTCGAGGTTCACACGAAATACTTCGTGATATATCCCTACGAACACGCGACCCAAATGAAGATTATGACTGGGTTGTTAATGTATTTGGCTTTCAATCATTGTCATATAAACCTGGTTATGTGATAACTTTAGGCATAGAGCTAGTTGTTGCAAGCAAACCAATTGCCATATTCATAGATTTGCCAGCACTCGGCCATGATTATAAGCATAATAGTGATTATATGAAATCAATAATGTTTTACAACACCGACGTTCCTACACAAATGTTGTGTTCGTTTCATGAATTGTTGATGTTGCATCTTGATTATGCAAATATAAATAATCCAATCGGACAAGCCTTTTCTAAAAGATTGCGTGAAAGTTTGAAATTACAAAACCCACATTTTGAACTTCTTCAAGCCCTAAAACGCGCACAAAGTGAAGGTAAACTAATAATGAGATGCACATTGGGTAATTTACAACGAGTTCTACGAGCAGCAAAGATTGAAGAAAGACACAATCCAATGAGACCACATATGCCGGGTATTATAAAAAAAAAGTTGGGCGTTAGCATTACTTTAGATGGTGGAAAAGGAAAATTGAATAAATCGCGCAAATCGCGAAAGCATCGGCGTTCTTAGATGTCTTGTCTAGTTTCGCCCATGCATTGGGTGAAAGCATGGTTTTTCGACACAACGGGCAGCTGGTTTGATATGTGTGTGTGTGTGTGTGTGTATGTGTGTGTGTGTGTGTGTGTGTATGTGTGTGTGTGTGTGTGTGTGTGTGTGTGTGTGTGTGTGTGTGTGTGTGTGTGTGTGTGTGTGTGTGTGTGTGTGTGTGTGTGTGTGTGTGTGTGTGTGTGTGTGTGTGTGTGTATTTTTTTATCACGTACATGTAAACATGCCTATTACATTGCGTACTAATCCGCATACTGGCACAGTGAGAAAATCCCTAACAGTTAAAAAACCGCTTACCTTCAAGGTTAAAAAACCGCTTACCTTCAAGGTTAAAAAACCGCTTACCTTCAAAGTTAAAAAACCGCTTACCTTCAAGGTTAAAAAACCCCAACTTGAAAACCTAGTTTTTCCTCCACAACCGCCCCGCATAAGCTACATTCGAAAAAAACCCTATCAACAACTAGAACCATGGAGAAAAAAAGTATTGAGAAGTGTTCCTCCTCAGTTTAGCTCTAAATTCGCTACTAAACAAATCCACTATGTTGCCGCAATCATATGTCATGGGATATCGTGCGATCAAGCTGAACATCTTGTTTGCCAAGGTAGTAGTGCCCTATGCGAAAACCCATTATTCAAAACCGAGTATGATGTGGTTTTTACGAGCAAATATGGAGACACTTCCGCAGTTTATGGCAATTCGCATTTGGCCGGCAATTATCTTTGTGAAAAAATGAAACAGAGAAAAAATGGCAGTGGTGCCGAATTTATGGAAATTTTAGATTCAACAATTGATAGAAGTGATATTACTAGTGATAATGGCAAAACAGTAGGAATTGCAGGTGCATTAGGGAAAAATACTATCTTAATACAAAAAGACATCGGGGATAATGTCGCAGATGTGGAGCTTTTTATGGATGGAACCCATTCTCAATACATAAATAAGAACGATAATGATAACGACTGTATATTTTTATTCAAGTTTGATGCCATAAATGAATGCGACAATGTAAATGATCACAATGCATTAGCAGCAGTTAATCCAGACGAATTAATTAAACAAAAAGCGGGTTTAGATTATGTTGCACAAGCTGCTAAAAATTTGCAAAGTTTTATTGAACCGACTACCCCCACCCAAAAAAAAGACAATGGAACGTATTGGAGCGACGTAACACATCAATTGAAGGAATTCAGAGATAACCCTGATCCGTTTAAGAGAATTGTTCGGCTTTCTGACATTCTTGGTAAAAAAAACATTTTCCCCGAAGGCACGGTTGTTGTTACTTACGTATGTCGCAGTACATTGGTACGTGATTTGTGCGTGAACACTCCAACTGCTGAGGATTACACACCCGCGTATCATGCACAAACAACTCTTAGTTTCGGATCGTTCGTACCACCTCCTAATGATTTCGGGGGTGCTGCAGCTGCAACACCCACCGGAATGTCAGGATCACCTGCAATCGGCTTCGGGTCATCAAGTGGAACGCCAAGTGGAACGCCTGTAAGTTGGTTTGGAACACCTGGAACACCTGGAACACCTGGAAGTTGGTTTGGAACACCCACATCTAATTTCAATTTTTTTGGAACACCCACGTCATCACAGTTCAATCCGGATTCTCCATCATGGAGATCAAATGGAGGAACAATGAAAAAAAGGAAAAACATAAAATCTCTCAAAACCCGAAAATCAGTCAACTTCATCAAGGGGAGAAGATCCAGATCCTGAATTAGATCCAGATCCAGATCCAGATCCTGAATTAGATCCAGATCCAGATCCAGATCCAGATCCAGATCCTGAATTAGATCTATTGTTGATCATGTCAAATGAAAAAATAATGGAATCATCATTCACTGAATTCAATTCAAACCCTGGAATATTTTGACTGTTTCTCAAAAGCTCATTGTAAACTGCATTGATATCAATTTCTGATTCAAGCGGAATGTCTAACAAGCGACGAAATCTCGGTGCATTCGTATTGGCATTTGTGATTGCATTCGTACTTGTGATTGCATTCGTACTTGTGATTGCATTCGTACTTGTGTTTGTGTTTGTACTTGTGTTTGTGTTTGTACTTGTGTTTGTGTTTGTACTTGTGTTTGTGTTTGTACTTGTGTTTGTGTTTGTACTTGTGTTTGTAGCATTTGTATTCGCGTTCGTTGTAGTTGTACTCAGCAAATCATGCCTGCATGTGGGGCATGTATTGTTCATGCGCAACCATTGAGACAAGCTGTCCGAATTGAAAATGTGCCCACAATGACGAATGCGCGCAACACTTTGCGACGGTTCAAACACATCGTGCGTGATTGAACACACCGTGTTTAATGGATTTATAATATTGTCAAATCGCGTTATTTGCAGTCGTTCATTCAATTCGGATTGCGTCAACCTACGTTCTTCCGGTGGATACAACATGCCAATTAATGCGTTCACAATGTTATTTTCCAATGAAGCAGTTGGAATAGTTCTTAGCAAACTGGTTCTCATTGGAACAGTTCTTATGTTTAAAAGGTCTGATTGTCTTAATGGCTGTAATACACGCTCTCTTGGTGTTGTTGGTGCTGGTGTTTCTCGCGTTGGTGCTAGTGTTGCTGCTGTTGGTGCTGTTGGTGCTCGTGTTTCTCGCGTTGGCGCTGGCGCTGGCGGCGCCGATGGCATTGGTTCCGGCTGAGACTGATTCCAATAATACGACGATTGTTGTGACTGATTGTAAGGATTGGGGACAATCAACCAAGGATACGGATTTGTGTTGATTGAATTGCGCGTGCCATGCAGCGCTTGTTCCAACACATGATACATGTGGTTTGAATGGTATGTGAAATGCGTGTAACTTTGAATCAAACTTTCATACATTGCAAACAGGCGTGCGTTGTAATAAGGTATGCTGTTTGCGTCATCTTGCGGCGGAAATGGTTGGCCCTGATTTTGTGGTTGGTTACGGCGGCGTGGCATTTGTTTGTATTAAATACATTAACTAGTTATCATTTTTTTAAGCGCAAACACAAACAAATGATATTATTTTGAAAAAAAAAGTTGTTTACCCACAACGAGTTTCGATCTCGCGACCTCCCAGATTAGATAACCATCCTATCGTTCGGACGACATCCATATGAAACAGAGGTCGGCATTTTTTTGACTGGACGATGTTTGAGATTCCGGGCGCTCTTCCGCTGAGCTACGCAGGTATTATGAATACTTTGCCGCAATGGCAAAGGCTCTGGTGCACTGCATGCACCTGTGCGACGTTGATGTTGTTGTATGCCACCTGTAGGTATCGATCCCACACCGTTCTTTTAATGAGAAAGAAGATAACCATCAGTTTTTCGGACCCGCACGCAAATGCAGGGCAATTGGGGTAACCGACGGTGTTTAACGTCCGCCGTGGAAGTGGCTTGGCTTGTAATTGCTGCGTTTAACGTCCAGCTTGACATCATCAGGGAACTACGTTCCCCGAACCCCTCCTTATACGTGGGTCCCGACCCCTGTTTCTGTAAAGCAATTAAATTTGAATTAAGCATCGGGGCAAGTTTCGATTTCAGGTGATCAGGCCTGATAATTCCGTACCCGATGGTGACAAGTGTGCAGATCCGTCCGCACGTGGTTCCTGTTTCTGTAAAGCAGGTAAATTGGAATAAATACCGGCAACAGGTTTCGATCCTGTGACCTTCCGCTTATAAGGCGATAACCATCAGTCTTTCGGACTTGTGCAAGTCTAAAGTTGCGACCGACGATGTTGTAGACGCTCTGCCGCTGAGCTATACCGGTAACAAGTTGCTGCGTTTAACGTCCAGCTTGACATTTTGACATGTGAATAAATTGTAAGTACCCCCCTAATAATTTCTAGATGAATGTACTACTGAAAATTCGGTTTATATCGCAGTTGGAATTGCGCTCATGCCGAAACAAATCGTTGTCAACCGACCGTTAGGCTATGAGTGCATGTTGTATTCCAACTGCTTGAAACCCATGCATCGGAATGCATATATAAAGATGATGATTCTCTGGATGACCCCCCCCCCTTACATGGGTCTAATCAAACCGGAGGATATGCGCGGCAACGGCAACGGCAGCTCTTGGCGCGGTTGAATGGGGATAATTGATTTGGGAGCAGGACGAGGGCAGCGGTTAAAGTTCGTGGTGTTGCCATTAAATGCATTGATGCGAATGGACAACTTGGACTCGGCGTCAAAGCAGGAAAATTGGGGGCTCAAAGACATGTTTATATGTTTACGAGATATTTTATTTTTTACGGTTTTAACGTGTGTGTTTCATTCATGGACTGTGAAATTGCATAAGTTCTACCAGTTGCACATTTTGCCCGCGGTGTGAAGGGTGTCGGCGTTTGAGGATGAAAGCCGTTATGCCGGCGGCAATGACTACAACCCCCAGCGTTGACCCGACCGATACAGCCACTACGGTTGTGGTTGGCAATGCGGCGCTGTCCGGCGATGAATAGCCCGCATCAACTGCAGCGGTTGTGGCCATCCGGTCATACAAACAAACCGGCGCGGCCGGAGTAGTTCTTGACATGACGCAGCGCACTTCATTATTGGTGGTATCGCAGTTGAACACTTTTTGCGAAAATGGGGTCGTATCGCAATCGGGATCCCATGCTCCGCATTCGCAGTCACACCCGTCTTTGGATCCGTAAAACAGAGGGTTGCACGTCCAGGTGGCGGGTACAGCGCCGAGCGCGTACTTCCCCCAAGGTGCGCCGTCAACATCCGTGTCATTGGAGAAATAGAATTGAGGGTGATGCACGGCTACTCCCGCCTGAACTTGTATGAGCTTTCTATCGCTGAGGACTTCGTGGCGCAAAGCACAAATCGGCTCATTCATCGGCCCCGGAATGCAGATGTCGTCGTAATTCGGACAATTTATGGCTACCGCCTCAAACGCGTTACAGTCGGGGTCAAAGGTGCCGCAGTTGCACTGACACCCATCCCCCGACCCGTATTGTTCCGGTTTGCACGTCCATTCCAGTGGAATTTCGGCCCTATTTTTCAAACTCAACTCGGAACCACCCGCTGCAGGGCGAACTCCGAGAACGCGGTACAAGTACGTTGAATAGGCGCACGTAAAGGTCCAACACACGTTGCTTCGCCCACTTCTAGGGGTCCATGCCCACGTGGCGGGGTCACACGTAATGGATGTCAGGCCTCCGGCAATCAGACCATACTGGGCCGTGTTCCATCCCGCGCCCACCAATGCTGCAATGGCCGAGCGCTCCTGTTGAGCCGTGGCGGCCCTAGCTACGCTGCCCTGCAACTCGCCTATAAACCAGGAACTGCATTTATAAACACCATTCGGATTTTTGGACTCGTCTCTTAATGTTCCGCCGTTCCCATTTTCATAGCCAATATCTCTCCATTGCGTAAACGGGGTCCGAATGCCGCAGTTTCCGGCTTGGGCGCAAGAATAGTCCATTTGCACCCAAGTATGAAATGGTATGGACGTGGACCGACAAATTTTGGCTCCCGAACAGGACGATACCAAAAATAATAGCGTAAAAATAGCCGGATTCATCATGTTCATACTATTATGCATAATCCGTTTTATACATAATACATACAAAATTCATTTATTTGCATTTATTTGCATTTATTTGCATTTATTTGCATTTATTTTTCATGTTTTCTCTCATTTGTGTTTGTCAATTTGTACATTTTTTATGAACCCTTTAATTATTTTTTTGTGCGCGTTGTCATCGTTCTCAATGTTTTTGTAGAGCTCTTTGCACAGCGCCAGGTATTCGGTGTGCAGCTTTTCTTTGGTTTCCCACCCCGGGTGCGCGTCAATCCAGTCCTGTATGCGCTTGATTTGGTAGCACGATGTCAAATAAATGAATTTCTTGATGTTGGCGCAGTTGTCGTCTTTGATCCACTCGTCCGCTTTCACGTACATGGTTTCGCGCTTGACGTCCGTGCAATGAATCGGGCGCTTGTGCACCTCCATGCCCTTCAAATTGTTCACGATAATGGAGCTGACGCCTTCAATGATGCCATTATTCTTCGTAAATTCCAGATCTTCAACAGTGATGTTGAGAGATTTCACAAAATCACTCAATTTAATGGCATCCTTGCATTCCGTATTTAAAAACACCTGCAGGTTGAATTGTTGGTTCATCGTGTTGGTTGTGTTGTTGTTAATTGTCATGTTCCTCTCCTTGCTCAGCTCTATGAGCTGCGTTTGCAACGTTTTGTTTTGCTCCATAAGCTGTTCCACAATCTTCATCATGTTGAATTCGGGTGATGCCGATGCCGATGCAGCAGCAGCAGCAGCAGCACATGCTTCATCGTCACCACATGATGCAGCAACCGATGGAATGTTTAATTTTTTAATGTTTTTAACCGGTGCAGATTCCATGTCAATGTGTATTTCGGGAATAACTGCAATGCTAATTGTATTTGGCCTGGTCGTATTTTTTGCGCACTTCTGCTCATGATACCACAAACTGTTTCGGGCGTCGTATCCTTTTCCGCAATGCGCACATGCAAACGCCTTTTTGGACCATTCCACGATTAATGGCTTGTGTGTGCATTTTTTTTCATGATACCATTTGCCATTGCGCGTCCCGAAAACTTTAGGACAATAATCGCAATTGTACTTTTCGTTTTTTTCGGCTTCATCGTGGTCTGAGATGCATGTCAGCACAAGGTTCAATTCATTTGTCAAAATTTCTCTCAAAACATCCTTTGGTATCTTAAAAAATTTCCGGTTGGCTTCTATGCGATACTGTTTCAAATGGGTATGAATACGCGTTTCAAGTTCGGGTCCTTCGTGCGTAACAATCACGTACTCAACCACAAAATATGTTGGAACACCGGTGGTTTGCATCGCGCGTTTAATGTGGTGTTTCCTCGTCCAACCGATTTTCAGTACATCGTCGTCATAAGATGGGTTTGACATGATGTAAACATACTGGTCTTTCGTCTCGTTCATAATAACTATGTTTAATAACTATGCATATTATTTAATACATGGTGCGTTCTAAATATTCAATGCGACAGATCAGGATGTTAAAAAAAATGTTCAAAAAACTAAAAAATCCATTTCTTAATGTTCAAAATATTCTAAAAGTTCATAGAATGTATTTTTTAACATTGGTGCCTTTTTTTAAGTTTTTTTTGGGTCAAAAAATCACCCCTCGTGGTGCCTTTTTTTAAGCGCTGCATTATGCTCACGATTTTACATCAATACAACTTTAAATATTTTTTGTTATTTTTTCGAAAAACTTTGCACAAGAGTCGAAAAAATTTCAGAAAATGGACAAAAAAAATGTCCAAAAATCGATATGGCGAAACCTTTTTGCGCAAATTCGACGCGGCGCTAGGTAATTTGCGGAACTTTTTTAGAACGGGAAAGTCCCAGACCATAATGGTGCAAAAATGGGGCTAAAAGGCTACCTGAAGTTTTGCTAGGTAAATACATTGCGTAAATGCGCAACATGCACCCACAAACGCCCCATTCATTTTGGGCGAAGACATGACGAGAGAAAATCCGAGGCGAAGGGATTGTATTCGGCGGATTGTGATTTAAAAACAACTTGACGCATGAAATGCATAAAACCAGGACCCCATGCCGAAAAAGATCTTCATTTCAACCCCTTGCTACGATGCAATGATGACGATGCAGTACACGCTGAGTTTGCTGAATTTGATAACGGCTTTGCGTCAGCGCAACATTGATTTCGTGATTGACTTCATTGGCAACGAGAGCTTGATTCCAAGGGCGAGGAACAACTCGCTGGGGAAGTTCATGCGGTCGGATTGCAGCCACTTGTTTTTCATTGATGCCGACATTGAATTTCAGCCGGATGCGTTCATGGACTGCCTGACATTCAACAAGGACGTGGTGTGCTGCGGGTATCCCAAAAAGGGGTACAACTGGAACCGGCTGCTGCACTCGCTGATGAAGGAGCCGGATTCGCGGGAATCCATTGACTCCAGAGGGCTGGACTACGCATTCAACGCAGCCAGCGATGCCGCCGGCCAACCGATTGTTAAGCAGGGGTTTTTGCAGGTGAGCCACGCATCAACCGGGTTCATGCTGATTAAACGAGAGATTATTGAAAAATTGTGGGCCAAACACACCGAACTGGAAATAATAACGGACAGCTTGTCGCAGACCAATGAAACCATATGCGGGCTGTTTTGCTGCATGATAAAGGACAAGTGCTACTTGTCGGAGGATTATTCGTTCTGCGACAGAGTGAACGAGGTTGGCGGCACCGTGTGGATAAGCACCACCCACAATTTGAACCACGTCGGAAAACACGTGTTCAGAGGAGACATTAAAAATCGGAAAACGCTCATTAGAAGCGCGGCCGAAAAGCAGTTCTACTAATCACAATGAATGGCTGCGTTTGTAGCGGTGATTTTTTTTTGGCACGATTGTATAAAAAGCCATGGCCCACGTATTGACTTCATATGGTGAAATTGCAGACAAGTACACCATATTGGAAATTAAACTGGAGCACATTACCGACGAAACTAAAAGAGTGCACATTTTGAAGGACATGGATGCATTGATGCCCACGATCCGCGCGTTGACCGCCGATGCCGCGTGCAACGGCGAAGCCGTATTGAAACTGATTCATGAACTGAAAACCGTGAACCAGTCGTTGTGGTGCATTGAAGACCTCATTCGCATGAAAGAGCGGTTGTCGCAGTTTGACGAGGAGTTCATCACGTTGGCCCGCAACGTTTACACGCAAAACGATGCGCGGGCCCGCATAAAGTACAGCATCAATGGGTTGACCCGCAGTCCGCTGGTGGAGGAGAAATCGTATCAATGATCCAATGATCCAATGATCCAATGATCCAATGATCAATCCACGATATCCGAAATGGCGGTTGATAAATCGGCAACAACATTGTCCCAGGATGCAACCGCGGTTTGCCGAAACGCTTTCACGCGGGGGTACCACAAGTGATCGGCGGGTTTCCACCGCCACTCGCACCCCAGGGTGAGCATGCACCAGCACGGCACGTTCATTGTGCCGGCCAAGTGCACCAATGACGTGTCTGTGGTGATGACCCAGTCCGCTGCCTTTAATAGGGTGACCGTGTCTTTGAATGCGTGCCCCGCGTTGTCCAGCAACGGGCCGCAGTTCTTTACACCGTGTGCATCCAAAATGGCGGCCTCTTCCGGTGACACGGTTTTTTGAACGGAAATGAATTGAACCGCGTGGGCATGGCGCCGGAACAGGGGGGCCAACAATTCCAATGGAATGGAGCGGTTGAAACGCTCCATAACGTTCGCCTTGTTCCCACACCAATTGATGACGACGTTCTTCTTGGACGGGTGGATGAAGCCGGCGTCCAGCTGCAACGGCGACCCGCACACGTGCTCCAAATATGGTTCGAAGGGCAACGCTTCGTACGTGATTTTCAAATGCACAAACAGCATGACGACATTGGTGTGGTAGTCGTATTTTTGCGGTGCTGCCTTGAATGCCGACAGCTGCACGACTTGCAAGTTCCGTATGCCGACGAACGCTTCTTGCATCATCCAATGCAGCTCGTCGTTGACCAAGTACATGATGCGGTTATGCGGTTGAGAGACGCACACGCGCCGTATGAATCGGCTGTGCATGATGATGTCCCCGATGCCTCCGGAGTTGTAGATGAGCAGCGTTTTGTCTCGGTCATTTTGTTTGAAGTAGGATATTGTTTCGGGGGATATGTTGGGACCCACAAAATGTTGTAAATAAGGCATCAACGTTCCAACCTTGTCGTATTCATTGTTATCCAATAATGCATGGCACTGAATTTTACGAGCGTGCTGAAACAATTCGGGCGAGATTGTGCTGTGCACGATGAATAGTTTATTCATATACCGATTTTTTTTTCCTATGGCAGAGCAACTAACTTCGTACGCGCAATACAACTGCAGCAAACCGTTGGCGTTCGCGGAAGTGATCGCCGCCGTTCGGTGTTTGTCCGCAAGCGGTGTTAACAACGCGTGGCATTGGCCGAACCGCCCGTTTTCAAAATGCGCCATTGCGGTTGCAAACAATTCGGCATCGGTCATGGATGGATGGGTTTTGTGTAAGTAATGTATTTACGGGTTTAATACATTTTTTGCAAGATAAGCAATTAAACACACCACCACATACTGAAATATTGAATTCATTTGTATTTGTATTTGTATTTGTATTTGTATTTGTGTTTGTATTATTTGCAATGGCATTTGAGGCGTACAAAGACAAGGGCCTGAGCGGTCTGGCCAACATGGGCAACACGTGCTACGTGAACGCGTGCCTGCAGCTGCTTTCGCACACGTATGAATTCAGCGACTTTCTCTCTAAAAACGGCGGCGAATACCGCGCGCGACTGAACAACAAGGTGGACTCCGTGTTACTGCACGAGTGGGACAAGCTGCGCGAGATGCTGTGGTCGGGTAACTGCATCATTTCGCCGGGAGGGTTCGTGTCCTCCATGCAAAAAATCGCCCGAATTAAGAACATGGACCTGTTTTCCGGGTTCCAGCAGAACGACGTGGCCGAGTTTCTGGGGTTTTTGCTGGACTGCTTTCACACGGCGCTGGCGCGCGAGGTGGAGATGAAGGTGCGGGGCGTTGCGCATAATGCCACCGACCGCGCGGCCAAAGAGTGCTACGAAATGATGGCGTCCATGTACAAAAAGCAGTACTCCGAGGTGCTGAACATTTTTTACGGGGTGCAAGTGTCGCTGATTGAGTCGGTTTCATCGCGCGGCGAGTTGTTAAGCACCAAGCCGGAGCCGTTTTGCATATTGAACCTGTCCATTCCGCCCAAAGCGCCGGTGTCGTTGATGGACTGTTTTGAGCATCACTGCGCGCCGGAGGTGTTGAGCGGCGAGAACGCGTGGTTCAATGAAGCCACCGGACAAAAGCAGGACGTGAACAAGCGGCTGTCGTTCTGGAGCCTGCCCAACGTTTTGATCATCGTGCTGAAGCGGTTTGAAATGAATGCGCGCGGTTACGTGCGCAAAATTCAGGTGCCGGTGGACATTCCGTGCGAGCGCGCCGATTTTTCCAAGTACGTGCATGGCTACAACGCCAAGAGCTACGTGTACGAGTTGTTCGGCGTGTGCAACCATCACGGCGGGTCGTCGTCGGGCGGCCACTACACCGCCACCATTCGGAATGCGAACGGCAAGTGGTACGCGTGCAACGACACGCTGGTAAAGGAGGTGCCGCTGGGATCCATTGTCAGCAACCTGCCGTACTGCTTGTTTTATCGCAAACTCAAACAATAATATTTTGTGTTGTAGTTTATATAGGAATTTTTCAATACAACTTGATTTTGGAATTGGAATGGATGTGTCGTACGATTACATTACGGGGATTGGTCAAAACCCACTGAGTTACGTGGACATTCCGCAAAACGTGTCCGCCAATAGCAAGCTGTTGATGCTGGCGGTGCTGACCGTGACCGTGTTCATTTATTACATTGTGTTTTCAAATGTGCCGGGAGGCACGGGGACCAGCGGTCCCGGCGCATCCAATGCAAGCGGCGGTGCCAAGTTGTTGGAAATCATCATGTGGGGCACGTTCATCGTGCTCATCATCATTAACGGGTACCAGTACTTTTTCAACGTCAACGTAATCACCAGTTTGAAGGACGTGTTCAGCGACAAACCCAAAATTGACATCACCCTGGAACAGCCGGAGGGCGATTCCGAAAGCACGGTCCCGCAGCTGAAGTATTTTAAGCAAGTGTTTCACGTGCCGGGGAACGAGTACACGTACGAAGACGCCAAGGACGTGTGCAAAGCGTTTGACGCGCGGCTGGCGTCGTACGACGAGGTGGAGAAGGCGTACGCCAACGGCGGCGAGTGGTGCAGCTACGGCTGGTCGGAGAACCAGATGGCGCTGTTCCCCACGCAGAAAAAAACGTGGAACAAGCTGCAGAACATTAAGGGGCACGAGCACGACTGCGGGCGTCCGGGCATCAACGGCGGCTTCATTGCGAACCCCGACGTGCGGTTCGGAATCAATTGCTACGGCTTCAAGCCGAAGATCACGGCGGCGGAGGCGGACAGTATGAAAACGGCGTCCGTTTACCCCAAGACGCTGAAGGACATGAAGAAGCAGGAGCGGGTGGCGCACTGGCAGACCAAGCTGAACGACATCCTGGTGTCGCCGTTTAATAACGACGTGTGGAGCGCTTAAAAAAATCCCATCCGTCATTGATTCATGATTTTATTTTTATTATACCGTTTGGTTTTTGTTTGATGGTGTTTTTTGGGGTTGCGTTTTCGGCTGGCCTTGCGCGCAGGCGCTGCCGGACAAACGAACGCGCACTCGGGTGCCATGCCGAAGTCATTTTCTTCATCGGAGTTGTCGCAGTTGCACGGGGGCGCGGGTCTGGGCGTCGCCTTCTTTTCATGCGACGGAACCGAAGGCACCAACACAAACGGTGAAACTAGGTGCTTAAGGTCGGTCATTGTGATTGTCGTTGGTATTATGTATTGTGTGCTATTGTATATTATAATGATTGCATTATAATACGCGTGTTTTTTATGTTTTTTATTTTCATGTTTGTTTTAGATTTTTGGATCTCTTGGTTTTGGATTTGCTGATGGACTTCTTGAATCTGGCACCTCCGCGACCGCGTGGGCGTTTTCTAGTATGTTGAGATCCAGTGTGAGATTCATGTTGAGATCCATGACGAGATCCAGTGTGAGATCCATGACGAGATCCATGACGAGATCCAGTGTGAGATCCATGACGAGATCCATGTTGAGATTCATGACGAGATCCAGTGTGAGATCCATGACGAGATCCAGTGTGAGATCCATGACGAGATCCAGTGTGAGATTCATGACGAGATCCAGTGTGAGATCCATGACGAGATCCAGTGTGAGATTCATGATGAGATCCATGACGAGATCCATGACGATAAGGAGGAGGTGAATTGGACACAGATCCATGATGAGATCCATGATGATAAGGAGGAGGTGAATTGGACACAGATCCATGATGAGATCCATGATGAACAGGAGGGGGTGAAACACGAAGCGACGACCCATGAACAGGAGGAGGGGACGCGCGAAGAAGAGGAGCATTGCGACCAGCACGAAACATGCGAGGAGAAATGATCAACGCTTGGGAGGAATGCATGCGAAGAGGTTCAACCTTTTCTCTTTTTGATTTCCTAAACCGAATTATAGTAAGCATTTCATTCTCAAGTTCCGTGAATTCGCGTTGATGTGTTGCACCTGGCAACTGTTGAATTGCTTCGCCAGTCATTTGAAACACGACATGCGCAAAATCATAATCATCTTTTGTATCCCGCGACAGTACATTGTCTTGCTTAATGCGATTTACAAGAAACTGGAGAAGTGTCAATCCATTTTCAACTATTGTTTTTGGTCCCAATTTTTTGTAAGATTGTGATTGTATGCTGCGTAAAATGTCATCCGATGAAATGTTGCGTTTCAAATCAGTGATGCAAATTGGAAAACTTTCGCATGCAAAATAGGCAGGTTCTCTGTACAAATTATCAAATAAAACCAGTTCAAGATTGCGAGTTACTTGATCAAACGTAAAGTAATGGGTTGACATGAATGATGGTCCTAAATTCAGTATTTTGACAATGAACTTTTTAAATGCATCATACTTGCGGATCATGTGTATGTGTTGTCCATAACTAACTTCATTCCATTCATGAATCAAATTGGTCATTACGTAAAAATCAAGCAAATGACCTATTTCTGGTCTCACTCCTCGGGGTTTTTCCTTGTGCGCATAGTAATATGAACTACTAGACAAAACCCGTAAACATATGCATTTTATGATTCCATTCAATAATTGATGCATGTCATGAGAGAGCGCATAAGCGGGTGTTTCAAAATATGTCTTGAGAGTTTTGTTGACATGTTCCAAAAAGTGATCAAAGTCACTATGACAAATGACAGCATGATGATAGTACTGACCCATCACTTCTTTTGGACTGATTGTTCTTAATGCTTGGGAAAAAACATTGGGAAGCATCAAATAATTTGGTTCAAAATCAATGTTGCATGTCATATCGTCATGCTCATCGCCGCGTTCGGTTAGACCTGGCACTTCAATTGCATTATGGAGTTTTTTACTCCAATAATAACTGTAATATGCATGAGCCAAATCATTCTGGTCAATTCCTAATGGCAAACCAATGCGTATTATTTCATTGTGCAAATCTTTTGGCATCAATTTTGGTGATGATAACCGTGAAATGACACTATAAATTTTCGCGCTATGTTCAGATAGTCCTCCATGTACGAACTGAAAAGAAGGCGGAGGAGAAAAACTCATGCCACCCAATGCAAGAAATGAATATATATTATAACAACATAAAAATTGGGCATGAAATGATAATAACCAAACATTCATAACAGCAAACATGAACCACGACATTCGCACAATGCGCATAACCAGCGAAGGACCCGCCCAGTGGGTGCCGGCCCCGCCCGAATGGGCCGCCGCGTATCTGCATTACAAGGCGCGCCCCGCGTACAGCCAGGAGCTTCCGTCCAACTACAACAACCGGTTCCTCGTGTACCGCGAAGAAAACAACCACTACCTGCCGACCCGCATCCAGTGCTCGGACACGGGGGACGTGCATGCCATCATGGACTGCGCTGACGTGCGGGTGTTTTTGCAGGATGCGGACCCGGTGAATTGGTACCCCGCGCGCAACTACCAGATGTGGGCGTTTCGCGACTTCATTTACGACCCGGCGCGCCCCGAGCGCAAGTTTTACGCGTCCCGATACTCGTCGCACCTGTTTTTCCAGCGCGGGTCGTCCAACCGCACCGTTGTCACCATTGATCTGGACGGTCTGCCGCCCAACATCATTTTCTCCATGTCGCGGAACGAGAATGGGAGCGTGTATTACGAAAGGAACGACCCAACCGGCACGCGGGTGCGCATTTGCGACCACGAGGGCGCGCGCGCCGGGTTCCGCGGGTTTTACAACCGCATCACCATGGACCCGGGCATCATTGTTTCACAAGCACCACAAGCACCACAAGCACCACAAGCACCACAACTTCAGCCAATGCCTTCGTATACCGTGTCATCCGCTGTGCCATTGCAGCTGCCCCCGGGGCTCGTTGCCCAACAAACCAATGTGGAGGAGGACCAGTGCATTATGTGCTACAATAATGCGAAGAACCTCACGTTTAGCCCGTGCGCGCACGCCATCATGTGCAGCGAGTGTTACGTTCAGCTGATTAAGCCGCGCGAGTGTCCGGTGTGCAAACAGTTCATTGAGGCTCTCAATTAACCGGGTGCGTTTGAAAATAGTAGATACGAGAGAAATATGCCAAAGAAATTCTTGGAAAACAGGTCCAGCACGTTGTAAATCGTGTTTTTCAGCGTGTAAGGCAGCACGGCGACAATGCCGTACAGCGACCATGCCACCAGAAAATAGGCATAAATTTTCAGACTGGTACCATTAGTACCATTAGTACCATTATTATGCATTGCATCATTTGCAACGAATCTCTCGTACATGATGCAGAAGTAGGCGATGAACGGCACGAAGCCGAGGGCAACGCCGGTGAGCAGCGAAAAGACGCCCACCTCGCCTAAATAGCCGAACAGCAGCATGAGCCAGTTTAGCCCGAGGATCTGTGCAATCGGCACGGCATTTTCTCTCAAAATTTGGATTAAGGAAAGCGAATCATTGCCATTGTCATTACTATTATCTGTCTTCAGGTAAATGATGTAGGCGATCAGCGTGACGAGCATGGTGGGCGTGGTGATGGCCCAGTCAGCGTAGCGCTTGGGCGTGATGTTTTTCACGCGATCAATGTTGTAGTAGAGCCACGCATAAAACGAGCCCTCCACGGCTTGCACCGCGACTTCCAAGCCCAGGAGCTGCTTGATGAGCCCCATGCCGGGCGGGGTTTTGACAAAAAATGCCAGCAGCTCAATGACGCCGGTTACAAGTTGCACCACGATGGAGAACCAAAGGGACGAGTGTAACAGCGAATTCATTTTGTTTTTATTTTTTTTTATATATGATTATGTTAAATAAAATATAACATGGCCCAACTCCAATGGTGCGATCTTGATGGTCATGATGGCTTTGTCCATATTAAAGATTTTGAAAACTATTTTGATGGTGTAATTAATGAGTTTTTTGCCAAATTAACCCAATTAGGACTTAGTAATTTGGAGAAAGATGATTATTTAAAAAAAAAAGATGATTTTATGATAATGTTGAAGTCAGATAAAGAATATAAGTATATACAAACTCGTTATGATTCTATGCCCCAATATCCACATTGGGTTGTTAAAGATATAGTGAAAAAAATTAAAGAAGAAAAAAAAAATATATGCCCCAAAAGATATGAAGTTTCTTAAAAACAAATTCCCAAACTATCAGATCAATTGGGGGGGGGGAAACTCAATAAGCGAAGCGGGCATAAGCGAAGCGGTAAGAGCGGGCATAAGCGAAGCGGGCATAAGCGAAGCGGGCATAAGCGAAGCGGTAAGAGCGGGCATAAGCGAAGCGGGCATAAGCATCACAAATCCCGTCGTAGCACTCGTCGCCATCGCCGTTGAAAGGCACGACTGCACCGACCATTAAGTTCCCGTGTGGCGCCGGATTTCGGGCACCAGCTTGGCGGCGGCGTCGCGTTTGGCGCGAATGTGCTGCATGATGTCTGCGGCTTGTTGCGGCGGGCAGCACTCGGCCAGCGCTTCGCTCAAAAAAGCGAGCGTGATCGCGGGCGGCTGTTTTGCATTGAAGGCGAACCGGAGCGTGCCGCCGTCCTTGATGCGAACCGTGGCGTGCGACAAATTGTGGTCGGCCACGTGCTTCAATATGTTGGATTCCACGTCGTTGCGGGACTCGCGCAACGCGCGCGCCTGGTCATTCACTTGTTTAATCTGGTTGTCCAGCTGCACCCAGCGCTGAATGCGCTGTTCCAGGGTTTGCTGCGTCATTACTGTACGATTACGGATTGTGTGGTTATGAGTACGATTATGTTTATATCAATATTTCCATATTTTGATATAAAGACACGCCGTTGGTTTACAAATGGGGTGAGAGTCATAGACGCGATGTATGTTTTTTAGCTTCCATAGTGTAGTGGTCAGCACATTGGACTTTGAATCCAATAACACGAGTTCGAATCTCGTTGGAAGCACGTACCCTTAAAAAATTAAATAAAAAAAAAATAAATGTGTGATTATGTTATTAGTATCACACATTCAACTCAATTGAATTTAAAAAATCTAGGAGTTCCGCTCGTAAATGCAATGGATCCAAAAAAAAGGGGAGGAATGTGGCGCAGGGCATTCCGAGAAATTATTAGGGGCAAATTATTTGACTGACATTTATTGAATGCGCCGCATCAAAATTTGCTTTTTTTTGGATGGTGCGCAGTCGTCGCACGAGCACCCGTTAAAATCGTACAAGTAGTCCTTCCCTGCATTTTTGGGATACACCGTTTTCACAATGAACACGCTCAATAACCCGATTAGACCGCTAATGATGACGGTGACCAAATAGGTTGTTGTGAAATTGGTTTCAGTGCTTTCCATTTTTACCGTGAACAAATCAATGAGCCAAAGAACCGCGAATCCCACGACCATGCTTATTTTCAAAAAATCATCCACATTGTCCATGTTGGCACATGCCAACACGTACGCAAAGGACGAAAACAAAAACGCGGTTGTGAACATGCTGGTGAAGTACTGAAAAATGAAGCCGATTAAAGTGGCAACCGAAAGGTGAATCATCCATTTGATGGTGGTGCGGTTGACGGTGCAGACCCCGATGGATACGGCGCCGATGACCAGCGGTATGGATTTTTGAAACTGCATGATTCGGGCCCCGAATGAGTCGTCCGGTGTGATCATTGTGATGCGTTGTATGTATAATATACTTTGTATAATATACTTAAATATAAAATCGCACCAACCAAGAACACAAGAACACAAGAATACAAAACCATGGGAATCCCGAGTTATTTCGCGCACGTGCTAAAAAAATACCCGCACGTGATCAAACGGCTGACCGAGCTGCATAGCATTCACAATTTGTACCTGGACTGCAACGGCATGATTTACGACGTGGTGCGTCAACTGCAGTACAAACCCGAAGCCAAGGCGGCGTACGAGGCGGAGTTGTTGCAGCGCATATGCGACAGCATTGACGCGTGCGTTGCCATCATTCGCCCGTCCAACTGCGTGTTTGTTGCGTTTGACGGCGTGGCGCCGGTGGCCAAGCTGAACCAGCAGCGCGAACGCCGCTACAAGTCGTGGTACTTGGGAGAAATGGAGGCCCAGCGCCGCCAAGACAAAGGCAACGGCAAAGGCAAGGACAAAAACAAGGAAGCGCCTAAACCCGCGTGGAACACGTCGGCCATTACGCCGGGCACCCAATTCATGCGGGCCTTGCACGACAAGCTGGCCCAGCATTACAACAATACAGCAACCACAGCAACCACAGCAACCACAGCAACCACCGCAACCACAGCAACCACAGCAAATCCAAAGATTATTGTGAGCAGCAGCAACGAGCCGGGCGAGGGCGAGCACAAGATATTTGAATACATTCGCGAGCACGCGGCGGAGCACGCCGATCAAGTAACCGTGATTTACGGCCTGGACGCGGACTTGATCATGCTCTGCATGTCGCACCTGCACATTTCGCGGAACATTTACTTGTATCGCGAGACCCCGGAGTTCGTCAAATCCATCAACGTCGCGCTGGATGAAAAGGAGAGATACTACATGGACATTCCCGAGTTTGCCACGGGAACCCAGGTCAACGCAGTAGCCTTGTGTCCCGTAAACCCTCCTTCCCGCGCCCTCATACCACAGGGAGGGGTGCGGGGAACCCACGGTTCCCCGTTGGATTACATTTTCATGTGCTTCATGCTGGGCAACGACTTCATGCCGCATTTCCCCGCGCTAAACATTCGCACGACGGGCATTGCCACGCTCACGGATGCGTACCGGGCCGTGTTCAAGCCGGGGGAAAGCATCATTCAATGCACAACAGGAACAGGCACACCGGCTTGGAACATCCATTGGCCGAGCTACAAGCGATTTGTGGCGCATTTGGCCGCCCAAGAGACGACGCTGATTCGCAAGGAGCATACGACGCGTGACCGTCAGGCGCGACATTTGCGGGACTCCGACAAGGAAGACGACGTGATGCACGACGTGCTGATGCTGCCGATGACGCAGCGCGACGTGGAGCGCCAAATTAATCCGTTTGAATTAGAATGGGAGCGGCGGTACTACGCTTCGCTGTGCGACATACCCGCGGGACCACGCGCTGAATCAGATATTGCCGCGCTGTGCCGCAACTACTTGGAGGGCATGGAGTGGACGTTCCGGTACTACACGAGCGGGTGCGTGGATTGGAAGTGGGCGTACGCGAACCATTATCCGCCCCTGTTGGCCGATTTGGTGAACCACATTCCGGACACCCCGGGCTTCTCATTTTTGCGCGTGAAGCCGAAGGAGCCCATACGCGACGTGGTGCAGCTGTGTTACGTGCTGCCGCGGGCGAGCCACGCGCTGCTGCCACCCGCGGCGGAGCGCGCGTTGATGCGCAGCGCCCTGCGTTCCAAATACACGGACGACGGCAGCCCCAACTTCAAATGGGCGTACTGCAAGTACTTCTGGGAGTGCCACACCGACCTGCCGGAGCTAAACATCGCGGAAATTGAGCGAATTGTATCCAACGTAAAATAAAATAGAATAAACCATTATTGGCGCGCGGTGTTGTACCCGCCGCAGCCGCCGCACTTCATGCCGTAGGGGTGAAACTGCGCTTCGCCGGCAAAATCGCAGTCGTTGCACCGTATCGCAAGCATGAGGCATTCTTGTATGGGCTGCATTGAAATCAGCGTGTCAATGCTTTCGTTGTGTTGTCGCAAGCGGTCGGGCGATATCATGGTTTTCCGGCACAGCGGACAGCTTGTCCGGTTCTGATGAAAACAGGACATCATGCAGTGGACGTGAATGGGGTGCCCGCACGCCGGCACGCAAGCGGGTTTGACCGAATGGAATAAATTCTCCAGACAGATGGGGCAGTCGGTGTGGAACTGCTCGGCCTTGCAGCGGTGGTTTAGCGCGTTCACGCAGGTCCGGCACGTGTCGCAGTGAATAAACTCGGCGTCCCCTTTTACCCGGCAAATGCCGCACTTGTCGCAGTGATAATAATTTCGTTCGGCGCGGTCGTCAAAGAAGTTGCACACGGCGCAAAAGTAGGCGGCGAACTGGGTGCGGCAGCTAACGCACGTTTGGGACACGGGCTGCTGCACGGTACACGCAGCGCACACCACTTCTTTGACCGCATGCCGGTCCATTTCGTGGGCCTCGGCGTCGTTGTGGCAGTGGCGACACACATACGCCTTGTCGCAGCACGGGGCCACCAGAAGGCATCGGCGCACGTAGTGCGGGCACTCAACATTGTTTGTATCCATATTGTGTATTTATAAAACAAATAGACAATAATGCACTTAAATGGGTTTCGTTTATAATTACATATTTACCTCCGATGTCTTTGAACAATGTCACCCGTGTTAAGCACGTTACGGCCGATCGCGCCACATTCTTACGGCATTTAGCCGAGACGCCGAACCATACGGTTTTAAAGCTGACGGCGACGTGGTGCGGACCGTGCAAGCAGATTGCGGAGTACACCCGCATGGCATCCCTGCAGTTGCCTGACAATGTGGACTTGATTGAGTGCGACGTGGACGAGTCGTTTGATTTGTACGCCTCGCTGAAACAGAAGAAAATGGTGAACGGCATTCCCGTGTTCCTGTTTTACAAGCACGGTAACGCGACGCTGATCAGCGACCAGTCGGTGACAGGGGCGGATATTAAAGCGTTGGACGCGTTCTTTTTCCGGGTGGTGGCCGCGGCCAACCCATGCGGTACTGCAACCAGTAACTATGTAAATCATTGATGAAACCAAATAATTTATTTATTTGAACTATATATGCATGTGCAATAAAATAAATGAACCCCAGTTTGAAAAGGAAAAAAACACTGAGAAAACGTGGTGGAAGGATTGATCCATCCCGCATAAAGTCGCGCGGACGCTCTCCACGAGCACGATCACGATCACGATCGCGATCACCATCTTTGTCACCTGGTAGAATTAGAATAATGTGGTCACAGCCAATTCACAATCAAGTCAATCAAGGCAATCAAGGCAATCAAGCGGATCCAGTGCAGGGCGAGCTCATTGCGATTGAACGCTGGAGTTACAAGGCGAAATGCAACAATGGAGAGGAACGCACAAGTCCGCATGAGTACACGCGCATAGAAGCAATGAGGGCCGCTCGTGAATATTGTGGAACCAGGGGAGGCGTGAATGGAAGGATTCAATACACATCACGCACAATAATATGAAAAAGCAAATGATCAAATAACATAATAAAAATAATAATGCAAATATTAGCAAGGATTGTATTATTATTAACATTGAACCATTTTCTCTCTTAACATGAATTTAGATCTGGATTTAGACATCCGCAACTACGAGTTGCGCGACATTCTCAACTTGTTCAAGCTGCCTTCCGTGTTTACCGAAGCGCACATGCGCGAGGCCAAGCTCATGGTCATGCGCACGCACCCGGACAAGTCCGGCCTGGACAAGGAGTACTTCCTGTTTTTCTCCAAGGCGTACAAGATTCTGCACGAGGTGTACCAAGTGCGCGCCGGGCAGTCGCGCCAGAAAGGCGACGATCTGAAATACAACAACGTGAAGGAAGACATTGACGCGCGCCGCAACGCCAATTCCGACAAGCTGAAGCGCATGAATGCGGACGAGTTTAACCGCTGGTTCAACCAAACATTTGAACAAAATCGGATGCATGACGAGGAGCAGGACAGCGGTTACGGCGACTGGCTCAAAACTGATGAAGATGCCGACAATGAAGACCTCGGCGAAGGCTCCACGTGGGCCCAGCGCATGGAGCAGCTAAACCGTCGCAAGAAAAAGCTAAGAGAGCAAGCGCTCGTTGTGCGCAGCGAGGTCCGATCATTTGATTCGTTAGGCAGTTCCGGATACGGGCTGACCCGCGAGTGCCCCGAAGAGCACTCGTCCTTCGGATTCGGTGCTTCGCTTGCATACGAAGACCTCAAAAAAGCGCACACGGAATCCGTTATCCCCGTCACGCACGAGGACTACGAATCCATGCCCAAATACAATAACATGAATGAACTGCAAATGTCACGAGACGTGGATCGTCGGACATTTAATTACTCCGAAACGGCCTCTCTTATGGCTAGGTCGCAGCAACTGCAGACGGAGGATGACATGCGGCGGGCGTTCAAGCTGGCGCAGCAGGACGAAATCGTGCGCGACCTGAACAAGAAATGGGCGGCGCAGTTTAATGCGATTGAGAACCGGGGAACGTAACGTAGTTCCCCGTACCCCTCCTTAGCAGGGAACGAAGTTCCCCGCACCCCTCCTTTGAATTAGGGACAGCAGCAAGTACTTGGCGCGGGGATGTTTTGATTAATGTCTTCTTTTTATGGATTTTCTACGTCGTTGGGACCTGGATTTTTTGCGTTGTTGAGACTTGGATTTTCTTTTGTATCCTCCCTTTGGTAACATGCGTTCTTCTTCTTTTGTTAGAACCCCATCCGTATATTTTGTAGCTTGTGTAAGATATTTAATTTTTGTTACAAATTGTTGTTTGGTTATATCATGTACACCATCATTGTTGTAGTATTCATAATTACCTTTAGATTTTATGACCATATTTTGTATTTTGATGGGGGTGCTATCGCCTTCTTGTGGATACGCAAACATGCCTTGTTTATTTGGATCTGAATTGTATACAAATGAAAATGTGCATAAAGTCTCATCATTATTTATCAACGTTCCATTGACGACTTTTTTGTTTGGTGGGAGTGTTGACATATTTTGTTTTATAATTATTCATTACATTTTAAATTTTTATAATTTGGCATGTTAGATATTTCACCGGTCATTGGACAGCAGCAAGTACTTGCCGACGACGGTATTAGAGGTGAGCACTTGGCGCGGGGACAGGCGCGCGAACCATTGGAACGCCAGCCGGGTCAGGATTTGGTCGGCGGGCACGTAGATGCCGTACGCGTCTTCGGCGAAATCCACGTCCTCCTCGCCCAGCAGCTGTTCAATGAGGACGGGCTTCCCGTCCGTTGTCTTGGTGCCGATCAAAGAGCCGCGGAGCAGGGACAGCTGCGGCGGTTCCGCCACTAGCTGCTTGTAGAGCCAGCGGTCGTTCTGGCTCAAGAACTCGTACTCATTCGTGTAGTCGCTGGTAACCAGCGGTTCCAAGTACGCAATGTACTGCTGCATCTCGGGGCTCTCCTTGGTGCAGCCCATGAGCGCGCTGTCGGGGAAAAACGACACGGCGCTGTCGGAGCGCGCCACGAACTCGCCGGCAAACATGGTTTTCCCGGCGCCTTTCAGCAAGCCGCTGAAAACCGGTTTCAAGTCCTTCAGGCAGATAAAGGAGGCGGGCACGGTTACGCCGCCGTACTTGTGCAGCACCTTGGCCATGGCGAGGTCCCTTAAATGCTGCTTCAGCGGGGACGGCATGTTTTGGACTTGAATGGTCCACGTGGGGAGCAAGCGCGGGAACGCGGCGTCGTCCACGAGCACCACGTTGAACGAGTGGCCGCACTGCTCCACGATGCTGCGGATGCACAAGTACATGTACGGCTGGTTCAGGTGGGTGCTGTTGCGCGACCCCCAGCTGGACCAGTTGCGCGCGTTCACTTCGTAGTCAATGTGAATCCACAGGAAGGGCTTGCGCGTGTCGGTGAGGGACTTGTCGTGCAGCAAGTACTTTTTGATGAGGGCGTAGTCGTCGCTGATGCTGACGCCTTCATGCGACTTCTTGTACCGGCCGTACGCCGCGCCTGCGAGAATGATCACGAGATAAAACAATACCAGTTTCGGTGAAATCATTGGATTGGTTGGATAATATTTGATATATGCAAATATTATTTATAATCTATGAAATCTTGTGTTCTGATGCAATGTAGTAGACGATTTGGGTTTTGGACTTGTCGTATTTGCGTTCGGACTTGTACTCAATCCGGCAGTGTCGGCACACTTGTCTTAAAATGGTGTTTAAATTGTTGTACGACATTTTCCGGGTTAAAAACGTTTGTTTTTCTTTGATGTAGTGCTGCATCAAACTGTTGCAAAATTGTTCTGCCGGTGTCGCGGTCTGCGGTTCCGATGCGTAAACTGCCTTTTTGTATGCGTTCATGTCAATCAGGTAGTACTCCGAATTGGGGACCTTGTACGATATTTTTTTCAGGAAGTCATACAGCACATCCGGGTGCACCGCCGACTTAAAAAATTTGTGTGACTTTGCATGAATATGATCGGATGCAACCGCCGGTTCCGTGTCGTGTTCGTGCATCTGCGATTACTATTTCACGACATTATATTTCACACACATTCTACTAATTCCTGCGCGCTGCGAAAGAGCGAGCAAATGTTGTTGGTGAAAAGCGCCAGCTCAATTTCGTCTTCGTGCACGTTGTGGAATATGCTGATGTACTTGCAAATGATGGCAATGGCGCGGTACTGCATGGATTCGCCGAGGAGCCGCGTGCCTTTGACGTAAATGAAGTAGTTGTCCAGTATGTCCATGACGGAGTAGCCTTGGTCGTGCAGCTCGTACAAGTGCGCAATGCACTTGGCGATGGGCTCGCGCGGGGACAAACAGTCGGCAGTGTATGCGTCAAACTTGCTAAACCCAATGTTGGTGCACAGCTGGTTGGCCAGTTCAAGCGAGATGGGCAGCCCCACAATTTTGAATTTTTCCAAGTAGTTGATGAGCATGCGCACGGAACCGTTGCACACCGTTAATATGAAGTCTGCGGCGTCATCGGCGATTGCAATGTGTTCACGGTCGCATATTTTGCGCAGAATGTTTTGCATGCACGCGGCATTGATGGGATTGATTTTCAGAATGATTTGCCGGGACTGCAGGTTGTCAATGACTTTCTGGACGTTGGTGCACGACGCGATGAAGCACACGTTGTGGCTGTACTTGTCAATGCAGTTGCGAAACACTTGCTGGCTTTGTTCGTTGATGGTGTCCACGTCGTCCAGGAGCACGAGCTTTTTTTTGCCGTGAATGAGAGACCGGGTTTGGCAAAAAATTTTCATGTCGGTGCGATAGTACTGGATGCCCTGGTCCTTCAGACTGTTTAAAACCATGATGTTTTCGGTGTTGTAGCGGTCGCCGTAGTACTCGCGAATGATGGCGTTGACGAGGGACGTTTTGCCGGAACCGGAGTCCCCCACAATGAGCAAGTTTAACTCGTGCATTTGATTGAGAGAAAGCAGCAGGTCGGTCATGATGGGCGGCAGCTGCTCAAATTCGCTGAACCGCAGCGGTTGGTGCTTGTTAATGAAAGGGCCGTTCATTGTTATTGTTATTGTTATGCATGTAGCGTGCTGTTTTTATAACTATTTTTTTATAACTAAAGTTTTTATATACGCGCAACGTAATAACAACCGACGTAATAACAACCAACGTAATAACAACCAACGACATGCAACAACCCATTCCGCATTTTGAGACGGGCGACCTTCTGCTGTACAACACCACAAAATACTGGTACTCGCGGGCAATTGAGTGGTTCACGTCGTCGGATTACAGCCACGTCAGCATGGTGCTGCGCCGACCCACGTGGCTGGACCCCTCCCTTTGTGAAGAGGAGTACTACGTGCTGGAGAGCGGCAGCGAGCGCTTTCCGGATGCGGTATCGGGCGACTTCAAATTCGGGGTGCAGGTGTGTCCGCTGTCCAAGGTGTGGGCCGAGTACGCGTCGCAGGGGTACGGCCACCTGTACGTGCGGCGCATCCGCTTCTTATGCCCGAACCCGAACGGTGACAGCGCGCTCATTGACGGCATTAAGACGGCGTATGCCAAAGTGAAGGCGTGCCCGTATGATTTGAACCCCTGCGACTGGATCAAGTGCTACTTTGACGAGCACAAGACGCTGCAGCAGATTGAAGCCACGAGCCAGCGGGATCAAAAGACCACGTCATTTTGGTGCAGTGCATTAATGTCGTTTGTGCTCGTGGTTGCCGGCTTCTTGGACAAGTCCGTGCCGTGGACGGTCATCACGCCGTACGATTTCAGCGCGTTCCGTGCGCCGCAGCGGCTCGCATTTCAGGGCTGCGCTTATGATGCGGAAGTCAAGCTTTGCTAACATATCAGGGAACCTTATCAGGGAACCTATGGTTCCCCGAACCCCTCCTTATCAGGGAACCTTATCAGGGAACCTTATCAGGGAACCTTATCAGGGAACCTTATCAGGGAACCTTATCAGGGAACCTTATCAGGGAACCTATGGTTCCCCGAACCCCTCCTTATCAGGGAACCTATGGTTCCCCTTATCAGGGAACTACGTAAAAGCGCAGCGAAGCGCACTTAGTTCCTTTGGCCTTTGGCTGCGTTAAACGTGCCCCCGTTGCAACACAATGTTGCCCACGTTGGCCACCACATGAATGCCTGCATGCGCGTACGCAGAAGCGCGCGGCATGTTTAGCGCCATCAATAAATGCCCCAAGGCATAACACGCGCCGGATACCGCAATACACCCGAAATAGACGCGCTGGTATTGTTGGCGTTTCATATAATATGCTATTGCATTTTGATAACACAGGCACCCCCAAACTACGCTGATGTCAACCGTTCTGCGCCAAGAAGTGCGAACCGGATTGCGCCAGTAATTCAAAGACGTGCACAGCACGCATGTCGGGACAATTGCAGATCCGGGTTGTTGAATGTAAACGGCGTGCCATGCTGCTCCCAGTGAGAGCCAAGCGGCCCACCAAATAACGTTTGCATGCTTTTGTGGGATCACCAAATCGTGTGCGGGCATGAATTGGATTGGAATGAATTGGAAGCATGTGTTTATATTTTTATTATTTAATAAAATATAAATAAAGAATTATCTTTTCATATATCATAACACCATATCGCATATGCCTGCATTGAAGCCCGGCCTCTTTTTGGTGACCATTTGTTTTGCGTATGGGTTAGCCGTACCTTTGCCCGTACCTTTGCCCGTACCTTTGCCCGTACCTTTGCCCGTACCTTTGCCCGTACCTTTGCATGAGACTGCTCCTGTTTTAGAGTGCGACGGGTGCAAATGGTTGGTTGGAAAGGTGCAGGCGTATTTGAAGACCAACGAGCCGCGCCTGAATAATGCAACCATTGGTGCGGTTGAGAAAAACATTTGCGCGCACCTTCCAGACAATGCGACGGCGTTCTGTGACCACCTGGTGGAACAGTATGTGCCGTTTGCGCTTGATTCATTGGTTGAAAAAATATTGGATCCCGGTTTCATATGCACGGAAGTTGTGCCGCTGTGTTCGGAAACAGCCATGTTTCAAAATGCCACAAATCGTGTGAAAACTCCAACCACGCTTCAAGCGTGTGTTGAATCCGTTCACAAGGTGTCCGCGCATGTTTCAGAACATGCATTGTTAACTCATCAAATCTACACAGAATGCAAGCACGAACATCCAAACCACGTCTTGAAGTGCGAAGTGGTTTCCATGCATGTTTCAAATACGATTGAATTGATAACCAATCAGAGTGATGTCATGATGTGCGAATCGCATGTTTTTAACAATGCAAACACAGGAGGGAAAAGACAGCTTTTAGACCAAGAAGACCAAGAAGAAGACCAAGAAGAAGACCAAGATGACCAAAACCAAGACCAAGAAGAAGACCAAGAAGATCAATACCAAGACCAAGATGAAGACCAAGGAGCCCGCAAGTTATTGTTTATAAAGAAGGGGGTATCTTTTATCAAACAAAAGGTTCCTAAAATTGTGAAAACCACAGTCAAAATTGCCAAAACTGCTGCTCCGTTTGTGAGCCCTGCCATCAATTTGGTTCCAGGTGCCAGTGGACCATTGGCTATTGCCAAATTAATTGTTCCCAAACTGAAGGATTCCAAGCTGAAAGATTCCAAGCTGAAAGATTCCAAGCTGAAGGATTTCAAGCTGAAACTGAAGGATTCCAAACTGAAGGATTTCAAACTGAAGACTTTAATTCCAAAAGTGGCTTCCAAACTGAAGGATTTCAAACTGAAGGCTTCCAAGCTGAAGGATTCCAAGCTGAAGGATTCCAAGCTTAAGACTTTAATTCCAAAAGTGGCTTCCAAGCTGAAGGATTCCAAGCTGAAACTGAAGGATTCCAAGCTGAAACTGAAGGATTCCAAGCTGAAACTGAAGGATTCCAAGCTGAAGTCAGAGTCAGATGCATCTTCTGACCCAGGATCTTATGGTTCTGACGCATCATCTTCTGACCCAGTATCTTATGGTTCTGACGCATTTTCTGATTCATCATCATCATCATCATCTTCTGACGCATCATCGTCTGAATCAGGATCTTATGTGCCTGACGCATCAACTTCTGACTCTAACTCTGACTCAGGCTCTTCTGATTCAAGTGAAGTTTTATCAAAACAAACCGCAGTTGACGAATCATTTGCTAAACAGTATAAAACCCTTATTCAAAAAGAGAATGAAAATCATTTGTCCGATGTTAAACTGTTGGCATCTCTTGCAAAGAAGACCATTAAAATTGAAAATGAACGCTCGCGACTTCAATCCATTCTGACAAAACTTAAAGGAATTCTCCCGGACTCTCAAACCAATGATTTTAACATTATATTCAAAGAAGTAATTTCCATATTTGATAGTCATGTGAGCAAATGTTCATAAATTGAAATCAATATAAATCAAAAATCATAATAAAAACATGATTAATATGATTTTAAAAGTAAAACCAAAGTATGCCGTTCAAATCGCATTATGACGTGCTGCAGGTGGATTCGCGCGCCACACATGACGAAATCAAGCGCGCGTTTCGGCGGCTGTCCATGGAGCTGCACCCCGACAAAAACGGCAACTCGGAGGAGTCCAAACGCGCGTTCCAGGAAATCAACGAGGCGTATAACGTGGTGGGTGACCCTGAAAAACGCGGCAATTACGACTTTGAACTGCAGATGGGGATTGGCGGGCATCGCATGGGTCCGATGGGCATGGGTCCGATGGGCATGGGTCCGATGGGCATGGGGCCAATAAATCCATTGGACATGCTGTTTGCGGCGATGCACTCGCAGCAGAATGCACAGAATGCGAATCCCATGTTTGAAGCCATGTTTGGAATGGGCGGTCCGCGAATCATCATCCACAATTTTACGCAAAACATGAATGATGCATCGCCAGGATCAGGGCCAGAATCGGAATCTGGCTTAGGCGCCGGCTTAGGCGCCGCATCGGATCCCGGTTCAGACATAAACGTCATCATGTCGTTGCCATTGACCGAGGCGTACAATGGAAGTCAACACCCCTTGTTAATTCAATACGAGGACGAGTCGCACGAAATACATTCGGAGAATATTGCGATACACATTCCGCCCAGGATTCCAAACGGGTGCACCATGAGCATCCCGGACAAGGGCAACGTGATTCCCAATTCGGGCGGACGGCGCGGTGCCCTGCATTTGGAAATCAGCATTGAGGAGCATCCCGCGTTTCGTCGCGACGGAGACGACTTGGTAGTGGAGCATCGCGTGTCTTTGAAAGACGCGCTATGCGGGTTCGCGTTTGATTTGGTGCATTTGAACGGTCGCAACTACAAATTCAACTGCAAGCCGTGCTCCATTACGGCTTCCATGAACGAAACGAAGATTTTGCCCGGACTGGGTTACAATGAAAGCGGCGCGCTTAAAATCCGGTTTTCCATTGAGCTGCCCACGTCGCTCACGGAGGAGCAAATTGCGGCGCTGTCCACCATCCTTTGAACCCAATCCCAATGAAGATACAGATAGAAGAGCGCAAAGGCGCCGATGAACGCCACTTCCCCCAAAAATATGTCGCCATCGGTTGTGAATCGGTGCGTTATGTGAGCGCATGCTGCGAATTGCGTTGCAATGACGGCTGCGCACACGGGGGTCTGCATCAGCGCGGAATGCACCAAAGTAAACGCAATGATTGCGCCAAAACCAAGAACCGCAAACACGTAATGCGTGGCATGACTTTCGTCAATGGACACAAGAGAGAAAATGCAGATTAACAATGAAACAATGCACGCGAATCCGATCTTGTGCAAATGCGCATGTTCAATGGAGGCGCATTTTACGCGTTGGTGTTCATACGCACACGTCGCAATTGCCATCACCGCCATGGCTGCGATGATGCCCGTCTTGTTTTTGCAAATGATTTGACTCACGCTTGTTGCACGCGCGCACTGATACCACACGATCCCGATTGGAATCGCATACGACACCAACATGATGGCCAATAATGCGTGAATCAAAATCATTTGCACAACATTCAATACAATTCGGTTCCAATTGTATTTAATATGATTTTCTGCGTCATCCATACATTCCGCGCATTTCGGCGTACGTCATGTTTCGCCCGTGCACGGCCTTGAACGCGTCGTTGCCTTCATCAATGATGGCCAACAGAGCCCCTTCGTTCAGAGCCCCTTCGTTCGGCGCCCCTTCGTTCGGCGCCCCAGCATTAATCAATGCGGCCACTTTTCTCTCGCCTTCTTTCTCAAGATGTTCTTGTAAATTCATAGTTCGGACATCATTATATCCATGTCTTTAATTTGGTTTCTTTTCAAAAATAATTGATTGCAATTTAACTTAAAGACATTGAGCCCAATTGAGTGCAGCGAAATAACCAAACCCAATTCCCAAATGGCAGATTTGGACATGCAGTGGAAGCAATTTTTGACGGATGCGCCGGAGGATGATTTCCCGGAAGAGGTTGACGACGTGGACGGCATCAACGACGAAGAACCGGATGAAAGTCAAGCCGACGCGCTGAAACTGACGGAAGACACCAAACCCAAATGCACGCCGCTGTACGTGAGCACGAAAACCAAGATTTCGTACTTGTCGTGCCCGATTGACATTGCCCAAGTGTTTTGGAACATACCGATTATGAAGTACGCGACTCCGAAGGAAGGCGCCATCAAAAAGCAGATGAAGTTTTCAACCACCGACCCGGCGGATTTGGCGGCCATTCAAGAGCGGTTGAAATGTGAGACGGCGTGCGTGAACGAGTACGTCATTGAGCACATTGAAAATCCGGACGGTCGCATAAAATTCAAGGACCAGCGCAAAGTCAGCGTGGGGCTTTGCAGAAAGGACATTGTCAGCTATCGCATCAAACAGAAGCGGGCGTTCTTCAATTGTTTTGTGATCATTTTGCGCGTGGTGGATGAAGAAGACGACCAGCGCGGGTTCAAAGAAATGCACGTGAAGGTGTTCAATACCGGCAAGTTGGAAATACCGGGCATAAAAAACGACAGCATATTGTTGCGGGTTCAGGCGCTGTTGGTTGACACGCTGCGCCCGTTTGTTGGAAAAGACCTGGACTTTCAGCGAAGCAATTCGGAAACGGTGCTCATCAATTCCAATTTCAAATGCGGGTACTTCATCAACCGGGACAATCTTTTCAAGCTGCTGAAGTTCAAGTACCGCATCAACTGCAACTACGACGCGTGCTCGTATCCGGGCATTCAGTGCAAATTCTTCTACGTGAAGGGGTCGGGCGAACAAAGCGGGCAACAGCCCATGCATTTCATGGCCGGAGAGGAAAGCAGCCGGCACAAAAAAATGTGCAATGACGCCAAGCCGCACTACGAGATTTCCTTCATGATATTTAGGACCGGCAGCGTCCTCATTGTGGGCAAATGCAACGAAGACGTGTTGTATGAAATATACGAATTCATCCGAACCATGCTGGAAACGGAGTACATGAAAATTGGGAAATGCTTGGTTCCTCCCGAATGCGCCGCGGAAAAAAAACGCGTGCCCAAAGTGCGGCGCAAGGTGATCATGTTTGATGCGTTCAGCGCCTGAGCCGCAAGGCGTGTATTTATTTAAACTTAAAATAAGTATTTAAAGAAACAAACCATTTTAGAACATAAAATCAATATATTTTTTTGAATACCTCAACATGAACACTCAGCGAGGTGGTGCGGCTGCACCGAATGCGAATAATGCGAATAGCGCGAATAGTGGTAATAACAACGGCAACAACAACGGCAACAACAGCGGCAACAACAACGCTTCTTACCGATTGCCCAGCACGCTGTGCATGAACCATGCAATTAAGTTGGCGATTGTTGAAGACAAACCGATCATGATGGATTATTGGACTGCTTCATTGGACAAGTCGGTGGTGATTGGGGTGGGTGAAAACAAGGAAAAATTGCTAGTGAAGAGTGAGGAAGAATACACGAGCACCATTGCCAAAATTTTCAAGGTGGAAACCGAATACATCATCATGACGGAGAATTCCATTTACCTCGTGAGCAACGAGATTCCAACGAAGCGCATTAATATTTGATTGGTGCAAAATAAAAATAAGGGGTTTAGTTTATAACACAATACAAACATAAACTTCGGGATGGCAGGAGGCGTTCATCGTTTAATTTTTACGAATCAGGCAAAACAGTACAATTATAACCGTTATGTGCCGGGTTCGGGTGTAGGCGGACAAAACATTTCGGTGCGCCGGCATTTGAAACGCTTTGCATCAAGGGCTGGGAATGGCAGCCCGTGTTGTCCGGAGTTGTTGCAGAATTACGGCTACATTCAAAAGTAAGTAGAGTTCAGGTTTCACGTTTCACGTTTCAAGTTTCAATCCATTATGAAACGTGAAAACAATGCATTTAAAGATGCGGTGATAAGACAAGACACAAGACACAATACACAAGACACAAGACACAAGACACAAGACACAAGACACAAGACATGAGAGAAGAGGAAGGGTCGCTTTGTTTGGGGGTGTGTGAGTTTTATAACCCGTTTTTGCACGGACCGTATGATGCGCGCGCATCCGATTATTTTTTTTTCACCTGCGAAGTGGCGCTGCCTGATTTTTATGACAGTAGCATTTTTGCGTATTTGTCGGAGTATCCGGGAACATGCGAGTATTCAGGAAACGTGCGCGCGTACTGGAACATCGTGAACCGTCCGCGAATGTATCCCATGCTTGAAATTGTGCAGCCGGTTACCATGGAACCCGGCGGCGAATGCGTGGCAGTGATTAAAACGTTTTGGCTGCGGTTGTTGCAGCGCAAATGGAAGCGCATTTACGCAGAACGCCGGCAGCGTTTGCAGGATCTGCTTAAACCGCATGGATTATTGAAGAGAGAATGTGGCTGGAAACTATAATTACCAAATTAACCAAATTACATGAAGTCTTCCAAATCTTTTTTGTAAGAGGACGACGAGGAAGACGAGGACGAACACGAAGACGATGATGTAGACGCCACACTGCAATCATCATCATCATCATCATCATCATTTGAATCATCATCGTCCAATTCTGGCATTTCGTTGTCTGTGTCTTCAGCATCATCGGTGTTGTCCGTCTCCTCATCCGTGTCCTCATAAAGGTGTTGTGTGTGTAATTGTTCTATTTGAGAAAGAATGTGGTCCAGCTCATCGCGTATGAGCTTCATGTCGTGGTTATTATTGTCATTCGTATCGCAATACTCGGACAGGGCCAACAATTCCGCGGCTTCACTTCTTTTTTGGTTCAATATCTCTCGGCACACTTGCTTGTATTTGCGAAAAATGGGGCGCAGCAACGCGTTGTTTCGCATGGCATCGTGCAGTCGCGCCGCATTCCGAAACAGCTCATTGCGCAGCTCATCCTTGCGATCCAGCCGTTCAAGTTCGCGCATGTCGTCTTTGGCGATCCCGCATCCGTCACACGATAAATGCTGCGCAGGTTGCATTGTCATTGCAGTCAGATGTGTGGCGTCACGAATGTATGTGCTATATAAAATATTGAATAAAATATATTAAGCACAACGCACCAAATACATATACCCCGGACCAAGTAATACACCAATCAACAACAACAACAACAACAACAACAACAACCATCATGTGTGACGATATCGCTAGTGCAGAAGAGCGCAAGGAACTAAAGGAACTAAAGGAACTAAAGGAACTAAAGGAATCCAAGGACTTGTTGCTCACCGAGAGCAACGACCGGTACGTGTTGTTCCCGATCAAGGACAACGACATCTGGAACATGTACAAAAAGCAGGTGGACTGCTTTTGGCGCGCGGAAGAGATTGACTTGTCGCGCGACGCGCCGCACTGGAACAACAGTTTGAATGATGACGAGCGCTACTTCATTTCCATGATTCTGGCGTTCTTTGCGGCCAGCGACGGCATCGTGCTGGAAAATTTGGCGGTGCGGTTCATGACCGACGTGCAGCTGGCCGAAGCCCGCGCGTTTTACGGGTTTCAAATCGCCATGGAAAACATCCACTCGCAGGTGTACAGCATGCTGATTGACAGCTACATCAAGGACGAGGCCCGGCGGCACCAGCTGTTTCACGCCATGGAGCAGTTCGCGTGCATCCGGAAGAAGGCGGAATGGGCGCAGCGCTGGATCCACGACAAGCGCAGCTCGTTCCAAACCCGCCTCATTGCGTTTGCTTGTGTGGAGGGCATCTTCTTTTCGGGCGCGTTTTGCTCCATCTTCTGGTTGAAGAAGCGCGGACTGCTGCCGGGTCTCACGTTCAGCAACGAGCTCATTTCGCGCGACGAGGCGCTGCACACCGAGTTCGCGGTGCTGCTTTACAACAAGCTGAGCAAGCGCACGCAGAAGGCGCGCGTGGCGGAAATCGTGCGCGAGGCGGTGTCCATTGAGAGCGAGTTCATTTGCGAGGCGCTGCCGTGCCGTTTGATCGGCATGAACGCCAAGCTCATGACGCAGTACATTGAGTTCGTGGCGGACCGGCTCATGGTGCAGCTGGGGTACGACAAGCTCTACGGTTCCGCGAACCCGTTTGATTTCATGGAGATGATCAGCCTGCCGTCCGTGTGCAACTTCTTTGAAAAGAAGGTGAGCGAGTACGCGCTGGCCGAGAAAACCAAGACAGATGACATATTTGACATGACATCCGCGTTTTAAACTACCAGATCACAGTTACATCGGCCGGTATAATGAAGCTCAAGCCGTCCATGATGCGGTTCTGCAAAAGAATGATGAGGGTGAACAGCACAAACAGGCCGCCCGTCTTCATTGTGAATCTGCGCTCGTAGATGATGCAGAACGCCCATGTCATGAACGCCAACCAATACGCCAGTTTGACGTAGTGCTCCACGCGGCGAATGGCGTTGACGTCTTGCGACGCGTAATCTATTTTTCGCATCAACAAGTTGAGCGCGTTTGAAGCGTCGCTGCCCTGTTCATTTATTTCATACAAGCTTCTTTGCAGCGCGTCAATGTTAGCGCCGCTTGTGCGTATGGACGCGTCACCCACGGTAACCGATTTAATGCCGGCAGACATGCCATCGTAAAATTCGTCAAATTGTTGAGTCATGCTCGCTTTTTCTTGTTGCCCGCTTGCTTCGTAGCGCGACTGCATGACTTCATTTGCCGCGGTTTGACCCTTTGTTGCCACCAAATAATTTTTGCGGGCAACTTCAACCATTTCTGGTGCTTTTTTTTCAGTAATCACGGCAGCGTCGTATGCGTTTTTTGTGTCAACGATTCTCTGTTGATTGTAGCAGTCGGTTCCAATTTCGCACGACGCGTTTGCGGCATTTATCATTTGCGACACCTGATCCATGACTTGCATTTGTTGATATTGCGCATTTTGTGAATTTCCAGTTGCAACGCTGTCTCCCATTAATTATTATTTATTTATTATGCAATGCAATGCAATTATGTCTCAATATACTCGTATTATATTTATGGAACAAAAAAATAATACATTGTTTTATTGTGTCTTGCGATTTGCGTTTCAGACTTCAGTTCTCTTTCAGACTTCAGTTCTCTTGCGTTTCCTCGTCTTCGTCATCGTAAATGATGACCACGTTGCGCCAGGCCCCATTCGTGTATTTGCCGAATTTCTTGTCCATGAATTCATACAGCTCGGCGCCTTTCGGAACATCGCGCCCGTGTCCGCGCACGTACCACTGTTTGAACGTTTCGTATAACTCGGTCTTCTTAATGCCGCGCCCGCCTTGTTGCGTCTTAATCTTGTCGCGTGCGAATTCGGACAAATAATCCTGTCCGAGACGGTACTTTTGACTGCTGGCCGTCACCATGCTGCACGGTTTTACCAGGCCATTTGTATGAAACACGTGGTCCACCAGCATGGACATGAACGTGGGCGCCCAGCGCTTCAGCTTTTCATCCAGCATGCGGTCAATCTTGAACTGGTACGGGTTGTCCACATCGCCGTCCGGGTTCGGGTTGTCGCAAAACTTGGACATGAAATCCACTTTCTGAATGCGGCGCCACGTGCCGTCGTCGTTGCTCTTGATTTCAAACATGGTGTTCGTGCAGACAACCAGCTTGAATTGCGGGACAAAGGTGATCATGTCCTTGTAGAGCGCGCGCCCCTGCAGCGGGTCGCCGGCCGACACTTCTTTCAATACACCCTCGTTAATTTGGTCGCCCTTGGAGGGCTCCTGCATCACGGCGTACCGGATGCCAATGAGCTGCGCTATTTCGGACGATGTGCCGCCGATTCCGTTGCGCTTGTTCGTGATGAGCGTGATGGGCACGGTGGCTTTGTACTCCCCGAAACAGCGCGACATGAGTTCGGTGAGCTTGGACTTGCCATTGCTGCCCGCACCCACGTAAATCTGAAACGTCTGGTCGCGATTCACGCCAATCAAGCACGACGCCAAATGGTCCCACATGTAGTTGCGCAGCTCCTCAATGGGGAACAACTGCGCCATGAAGTCGTTGATTTCGGCAATCGTGGCGGCGTGCTTCGTCTTATCCAGCGGAACGTAGTCAATATTGGTGCACTTGCTGATGTTGTCATCGGGCTGACCGCGGCGGAAACGTTTCTCTGTGAAATCAACAACCCCGTTGCTGAAACACATGAGATGCGTGTTGGTGTCCAACGTGTCCACGAAGTTCTTGTCGTAAAACAGCTCGCGGGCTTCCTTCATGATGTTGTTTTTGAACGTGGTAGTTTTCAGCCGCATGCAAATTTCCGTGTACTTTTCCGCGCGCATGCTCTTTTCTTTCCACTCTTCGCTGCCAGGATCTTCCTGGTTCATTAGTGCCGTGTTTTCAATTTGCTTGGCGTGATACATGGTGTAGATGTCTTTGGAAATCATGAGGCGCAGCGCATTTCCGGAGTCGCACTCTTCCCATCGCGTTCCATTGAACGAATACCACGCGTTGTTCTTGATGCTCACGCACACGAATTTATCCTTGGCGTAGTTGTACACCACGTGCGCCAAGTCCACGTCGGTGGCTTCCTTCGTCTTCAGGGTTTCCTCCATGTAATACTCGTTGGTTTTGCGGCGAATGTCGTCATAGGCTTCGCGCGCATCGGTTTTGGCCCAAAACATGATGGAGCGCTTCGTCAAGCACCGGCCATCGGCCGGCGTGTTCATCCCGAACTGCTGCCACTTGTCGTAGAACTCAATGATCATACCGTAAGCAAATTTGCTGGACTTGGCACTGAAGGCCATCCACGTGAGGAAGAGGTGCGGGCTTGTGTTGCGCAGGGCCCAGCCCACGCGAATCCATTTGGGTTCATGGTCATAATACGACGCGGGCAAACACATGGTGTAGTTGTGCGTCTCGCGCAGCTCGTACGTTTTGTTTTCCATTGACGCGTACAATTGATCAATGGCTGCATTCAGTTTGTCCATGTCGGTGATGTCGGACAGCTGGATGATTTCCACGTGCGGGGGTTGAAACATGATTTTTTTGTCCCCGTCGGCTCCTGCTCCTGCTCCTGCTCCTGCTCCTCCGCCTGCTCCTGCTCCTGCTGTTTTCGTCCGTTTTTGCTTTGGTCCGCCAATGGTTTGTTTCATTGCATCATGCTCGGCCTTGACTGCGTCTGCAATTGCAAATCCGGCATGATACGCATACTGCGCGGTCAACAACTGGAAATTCACGCGAACGTCAAAGATGGACACGCTTTTTTCTTGAAACCCCAGCGTGCATTCTTCGTCCAGGTTCATTACATACCAGTATTTCAACACGTACGCCTGATGCCCGGGTTTTCGCGATCCATAGAGCTGCCAGTTCGTGGTGCCGCGCACAATGCCTTCGTCCAGCACCTCCTCCCATGAATTCGTGAGCGGAAGGTCGCCCCAAATGGTCGGCAGTTGAGCAAGCATGCGTTTGCGCAGCATCATTTGCAGCGCGCGGTCCATTTTCATGCCGATGAGAATGTGGATGCCGTCCTTGGTAGTGTCTTCCAGCAAATTCACTTCGGGTTTTTCAAACACAAAGATGGGCAGCAGCGTGCCGGGAGTCAGCACAACCAAATCAGACAGCTGGTCAATGATCATTTCCACCAAGTTGCAGACGTGCTCTTTCGTGTGTTGCCGACACTCCACAGACGGCGCGTAGCGCTCGTCAATGTCAATCAACCCGGGCCCGTTGTCAATTAACTGGCGCTCAGTGAGATACTCCTGTCGCCCTTGAATAAACACGTGATCCGTGTATTTTCTATAGAACTCACCTATGTCCTCCGGTTGCACGGTGAACGCACCACCGGAAATGCCCAGCTTCTCACTCCCGATGCGAGTGTGCGTGTGTTGTTCACCCTTCTTTGAATATCTCTGCTTCATAAACGCGTCAAACGGCCCAACTGTTCTTGATGATTTTGCGGCCATATTTGATTTGTAAGGAGCGGTTGTTGATACAATTCGTTCACATTTTTTTATTTCAATTTTTTACTAAATGTTTTCAAAAATGTGGCATCCCCGAAAAACGCGGTAGTTTGTTTTGTTAAAAAAGAAATATTAAAAAAACATACATAAACATAAACCGCGTACTGTAATTCATTATCAAATGTCGGCGAATCCAAGTTCTAACGCTGGCGCTGACTCCAACCCCACCCCCAACTCCAACCCCAACCCCAACCCCAACCCCAACCCCAACCCCGTATTTGTGAGCAAGGAAGCCACCATGCGATTATTGAGAGATGTGCGCGAAGTGATGACATGTCCCGAACCGGGCATTTATTACAAACACAGCGAAACCGACATGTTGCGCGGGTACGCGCTGATCGTGGGCCCCCCGGATTCGCTGTATCACGGCGGCTACTACTTTTACAAATTCAAATTTCCGCCCGATTATCCGCATTCTCCACCGGTGCTTGAATTTTTGACGAACGACGGGGAAACGCGCATGCACCCCAACATGTACAAAAACCGCAAGGTGTGCGTGAGCATCCTGAACACGTGGCGCGGAGAGCAGTGGAGCGGGTGTCAAACCATCAAGTCCGTCTTGCTGACGCTGATGTCGTTGTTGGACAGCAAGCCGCTGCTGCACGAACCCGGAATAACGGAAAAAAATCCGGATTACGAAGCGTATCACCGCATCATCCAGTACAAAACGTTTGAATTCGGCATGCTGCGCATGTTGAAATCGGTGGATGCGTTCAAGCTGGTGGTTGCGGACATTGAGCACCACGAGCAATTTTACGAGCACATGTGCGACGAGTTTCGCAAACACCACCCGCAGCATCTGGAACGGTTGACGGCGTTGCTCAATCAGTACCCCTGCAGCGAAGTGGTTCGGACGACCAACGTGTACCAAATCACTGCGGTTGTGCAGTATGCCGCGTTGATGCCGGCGTTCCATGAATGCGTGGCCCGACTGTCTTGACGACTTGTCTTTTTATGGTAGTTTATGGTAGTTTATGGTAGTTTATGGTAGTTTATGGTTTTGTGAATTGATTCAAAAATTGAATTAAACAAATATTGGATTATTTCATACACACGCATAAAAAACGCGGAATCATGCATTTCTGTAGTGGTTGTGAAAACATGTACTACATTCGTTTGACGGAGACCAATGGCATCGTGTATTATTGTCGCAACTGCGGGCATGAAGACGACACAATTGCCGTGAACAATCTGGTGGTTTCGCAGACACACCTTCAGCAAACCGGAATAAACCAAATGAACGTGGTGAACAAATACACCAAGTTGGATCCCACGCTGCCGCGAATCAGCACGATTCAGTGCCCGAACGCCGAGTGTCCGTGCAATCGCAATCACAACCCCACGCAGTATGCGGACCGGGCCACCATTATGGGACAAGAAGAAGGAGAAAGCGCAGATGCGACTGGTGCTGCGACTGGTGCTGCGACTGGATCCGAGGATGCAGTGCCGCGCGAAGTTATTTATTTGCGTTACGATGACATCAACCTGAAGTATATTTACTTGTGTGCGGTGTGCAACACCATTTGGAACACGGAACACATTTGAACCATGAACCATGAACCATGAAAATAATATCATTATTATGCATAATAAGCACAATAATCATAATAAGTATGTATCGTAAAAACACAAAAAAACGCCATAGTCGCAAGCTTAGTCGCCGCAATCGCAAGCTTAGTCGCCGTAGCAGGCAGGGCGGTTTGGGAGACAATGATGGGAAATATATTCACATCCATGATAAGTTAAAATTTAAAAGGTCATACATGTTAAATAAATTCAAGATTTTTGTATTTGGAAATAAAGAGCGATGTGATGCATGGACCACGCTTTTGCAAAAATGTAAGGAAAAAAATGTGCCGGTTTACATTTTAACAGAAGGAAATAAGATTGGAATAATTAGAACATTGCAACTTCTTGGCATGGAACATTTTTTTAGAGAAGTATTGTGCACAAATCCGAATGAAATCATTAATCCAATTGTTCCAATTGTTGTGGCTGGTAAGACCAATCGTAACCGTTTTAAAGGACATCATAAATACACAATTATTTACGAAATACTTAAAGAACATGAAATTTCATGCGATCAAGGTATTCAAGGATGTTTACTTGACGATGATTTGAAAAACTCAGACAATCATGAAAACCAGGTATGCCGTTCAATTCAATTTATACACACTAAAGGTGAAGAGAAAAATCCGGATCCTTCATTGAACCCTGAAAACAAATTCTTTAAGTTGAGAGAGTCACTCGGCCAGCGTAATGATGACATGAATTTTACACCCATCCCTTTAATACAGGCAGCAACAAATAAGGTTGATAATGGAATATACAATATCGTGTTCATAGATTTTGACAAAACATTTGAAATTTATGACACTGTTACATCTTTGCATGACCGTACTGCCATTTGTATGCAGTTGCATGCCCATGGTATTGAGGCAGATCCTTGTTATAATAAAGAAAAAACGCCCGCCCAATCATGGAACCGAATTGAATCACAGTATTTGCCACCCTATCTATCAATGAAAAAATAAATGTAAATATTGTAAATATTGTAAAAAATTGAATAAAGATATCGCGCTGTTAACATGTATTGATAAAAGCATGACAACCAATGCGTATTACACCACTGCTTTGCAAATTGCAAACCCGGACAATTTCCGAGTCAACGTTCGCGCCAAGCTTTGCGATCGGTTTACAGCCGATTTCAAAATGCCACCTGCTGCGGCGGAAAACGCGGCTCTCAATTTAGAGAGAGGCATATACAACTTCACGCTTCAAGAAGCAGACAGGAAAAACATCGTGAAAAAATGGGACAACGGGTACTTTGTGCAAATTTATGCTGACCGTTTGCGCACCGTGTGTATCAACATGAAACATCAACACGTGATACAAATCATCACCAACCGAGAAATCAAAGTGCACGAGCTGGCGTTCATGACTCATCCAGAAATGAATCCCGACAAGTGGGCTGAAATCATTAAGGCAAAACAGTTGCGCGACAAAAACAAATACGAAACAAAGGTGGAGGCATCCACCGACAATTTCACGTGCCCGAATTCCAAGTGTCGGTCCAACAAATGCACCTACTATCAACTGCAAACGCGTTCAGCGGATGAACCCATGACCACGTTCGTGACTTGCATTGTTTGTGGGAAACGATGGAAGTGTTGAAAATTTGACCTACGACATACTTTCACAACTTTCTATTTTTATTTTTTTTATTTGTTACATAATATAACAAAATGGCTTACACGAAACGTCGTCAACGCCGTAGCAAAGGGCGCAGTCGCAAACACAAGCGCAGCAGTCGTAGACCCGCATTTGCACGCCAGCATCATGGTGGTGTTGGTCTATTGATCATATAACCACGTTATTCATAATTTTTTAAATTTAAATATAAAATTATTTCAATTTAATCATACAAAATGCAATCCCATGATAATGAAACCACAGACACAGGCACAACCACAGACACAGGCACAAACACAAACACAAATACAAATACAAACGCGATCCGCGATGTCTATGAAAAAATAAACAAGCATCACTCATCTGATTTTTACGAAATAAGAGACCCGTATTATTTGCTTCGCATGTTAAGAAGCCGTCTTTAGCTGAAGAAGTTTGTGCACGGTTTTTTGAATTTTTGAGCACTTTTCAATATACGCCGTTGCAGAGCTAGAGCTAGAGCCAGAGCCACACTCAGTCATGCACATTCGTTTGATTTTCAACAACTTCATCCGCAACGTATCTAATTTAGGGATCCATTTGTACATCACCCGAAAACACGTGGCTTGAATGCAAATGCAGTTGCTCGTCATTGCCATTTGTATGGCTTCGGGATTCATTGTCCAGTTATTTGCGTTCGTGCATTCCATGTTTGCATGATTCGTCATGAATTTGATGCATTTGGTTGCCCGTTCTTGTTCATTTGAATCCGATTCAACGGTTATGTCGTGCAATTCTTTCGCCATTTCGGACAACTGCCGCAGGATTTGGCTGCATTCTCTCGTAATGTCCGATTCTTGTTCGGATGCCGCGCGAAGAATGCGGCGTTGTTGCGAAGACAAATGTGCAGTGCAAGACATTGGGTTTGCGTTGTTGTTATTGTTGCTGTTTGACAATTTTCAATTTTTTTGGGTTATTGTCAAATCAGTTCCAAATCGGCCAGGCGCCAGTACTCGGATTTTCCGCCCGGCAACGGTCTGCGTATAATGAAGGGCAGCGCCTTTTGCTGCAGTTCCAGCTGCGCAATCAAATACCCGTCAATGATTTTTTTATCAACCGGAATCACGGGTTGAGCCCCTTGATTCAGCTGTTTTGCGCGTTGACCCAGAATGCGCGTTTTCTCGTACTTCGTCAGAAACGGCATGGTTTTGTGCAGCGGATCCACAATCACTCCATCGGCGTTTCGCACCACGCGAACAAGCGCGTCCACCTCGGATGCATTCAGTTGCATCATTTCATGATGGTGCGTCGTTATGTAGTTTTCACGCATTTCCGAATCAAACTTGCGCAAATAATTTGTCCCGTCATCGCTCTCATCATCGTCGTCATCCAAATCGGTGCCATCGTCGCCGTCATCGTTCAATTCCACATCGTCATACGATTGCTGCAGCGTGGTGATGTCCTGCAGCGTGGCCTTGCCTTTGACAACCCGTTTTGTTGTTGGTTTTTTCTTGGCGGCAGCCCCGGAAGCTGCAGTGGCCGTTTTTTTTGCAATCATTGCGGGGGTTGGGATATCCGCGTCCGCATCTGCCCCTCCTTCCGCATCGGTATCCGTGTCCGTATTGTCGCTTGCATCCGTGTTTGTGTCAGAATCCACAATTGTAGTCACGGTGCTGGCGTCGTCGCCGTCATCGTCGTCATCCGTCTTGCTTTGAACATCCGAATCATCGCCGGATTCTGTTTCAGAATCGTACGGTTTGGTCCCAATGGCTGCATTCATGCGCGTGTTTTTGCGCACCAACTCGTCCTCACTCGCATTGTCATTGTCATTGTCATTGTCATTGTCATCGTCATTGTCATCGTCTCCCTTTGGGCGATTCATTCCTCCTCCGTAAACGTCAAGATGCTGCATCTGTTCTATATTATAACCAGATATACTTTAATACAGTTGTTTTCAATTTTATTAGAAATCAAATCATCAAATCTCATCAAATCATCAAATCATCAAATCATCAATCTATACAAGACATATCAATCAGGCATTTTCTCTCGGGAGGATGCAGCCAATTCTGCATAAAGATTGAGCCTGCACTAGCACTAGCACTTGCGTTTACAGCCCCCGGAGGAGAACGGCGTTTGGGCGCGCGGTGTTCGTACCCCGCGGGGTCGTTGCGCTCGCATTCCACCGTTTTCCACAAGCCGTCCAACACGCGAATGGCGTGCCGAAACCAGAACTTGTTTCGCAGCACCAACACGCAGCTCATGCTTTCCAGCCGCCAATGAATGGTTTTCATCCACGTGTGGGCCTGATTTCGTTCCATGGCTTCACTAAACCATGCTTCCGGTTTGGAACCAATCGGCTCGTATTCGTAGTGCGGCCGTCCGTCCTTCATGAAATAAATTATGGTGCCGGTCATGAGCGCCTTGGGCGGGTCGCGCGGGTCGTCATCGTCGCCCTCCTCAACAAACTGCGTCTCCAGAAAATCGCACTCGTTCAGATCCGCGGTTTCCATCTGCAGCTGCATTTGAATCCAGTACTCCTTTTTCGGAATGCCCGTGATGTCGCGGTTCACGATGTTCTTAATCTCCAGCATGCGCCCGTAGCGCTGCGATGCGGGGTCCACGTTGATCCCGTCCGGCGACGCCCCCAAAAACGCGTGCGTGTCGTGCTGCAAGCACCCGAAATCGGCCACCTTGGTTTTATACAAGTGCTCGTATATCATGCGCGAAACGGGCTCGTACTTTTGCCCCCAATGCAGCGGCGATGCCGTGTTCACGTACTCCTTTTCCTGTCCACATTGCAGCAAAGGCTTGCACTTCTCGTAAATGAGCTGGTTCATGCACGCCTGGCTCTCAAACGCCTTCCACGCGTTGCTGGCCGTGAGCAGGTTGTGTCGGAACGTGTACCACTCCGGCGTGCGTTGGTCCGGCTGCGGCTTGCCCCGGATGTGCGCCAGCTTGGCATCAATCACCGCCACGTTGGGCGGCTTCCGTATGAACGTGTCGCCGGACTCGCGCGGGGGATGCACGTGTCGGAAATACAGAGCCTCGCAAAACCGGCACAGCGCGTCGGCTTCCAGGTTTAACTCCATTGTGTCAAACGCGTGCAAGCCCTCAAAGTACTCGTGTAAAACATCGTGCACCACGTCGTGGAACTCGGGAGCGCTGAACGCGAGCGGGTTGGCGCAAACGTAGGCGTCCAGGTATAACAGCATGTCTTCCACAATTGACAACACGTCTTCCTCTCCAAATTGCTCAAAGAGATTGGAGAGATATTCGTTAGGTAAATCAATTTCGGTGGCCCATTCCGCGTTTATCGCGCGCAAAGCATCCAGCGCTTTGAACGCCTCGGCTGGAATCATTATCGTTTTGTTTAAATAAACCGGTTAAACTATATTAAAGCCGTGCATTTATATAGTTATTTTATACTTTTTTTTCATTTTTTCATTTTTTTGCAGGTTTTGCGTCTACTTTTCGCACCTCCCTCCTTCTTCATGTTAAGAGCATACAGCATTTTGAACAATTGTTCAATCTTTTCTCCCAAATTCCTTTGTTCTTCTTCCATGTTATGGATTCTGGAAATTTTATTCCTTCCAATGATGTAATTCCTGTGTCGTTTATGTATAATGGGTGTGTAGGATTCTGTGAAACGAACGTGTCAATATAATTTTGCAATTTTTCACGTGTATCATATTGGGGTCGTAACATGTTATAAATACGGGTTTACTATATATGTTATCAGAATATATTTCATATGACAGATTCAATTAAGCACGTCGTGTGCATTGAAGGGAAGCGAAATGTCGACAAGCTTAGCGACAAGCTTAGTGACAAGCTTAGCAAAGCTGAAAAGCCGCAGCGCACGCGCACCATGAAGTGGACAATTGACGATGCCTTCTTCCATTACAACAAGCAGTTGGAGGTTCTACGCCGATTAATTGCAGATGATCCAACTCTAGAAGAGAGAAATTTCTTTAAAAAAGAAATAAAAGCCAAGCTGGACGGCTACGCAAGACAGGACAAAGAAAATGGCATTCATGGTAATGAATTAAATGCCATTATCTCTCTAGATGCAACCATTGAATTGTTGTTAATCGGTAAGTTGCGCTGCGCTTACTGTCGCGAATGCTGCGAGCTCATTTACAAAGACGTGATGGCGCCGCGGCAGTGGACTTTAGACCGCGTGGACAATGACGAAGGGCACAGCCATAATAACGTGGTTGTAGCGTGCTTGGCATGTAATTTGCAGCGGCGCACTATGGACGCCGAGAGGTTCAAATTCGGAAAACAGCTGCGGGTTGTGAAGGGGTTTTAATTTTGATCAGCATAAACTGTAATACGACGTGAAAACCCCTTGCAGTATGGCAAACACAAGCATGATCACGATGATTCGGATCCAGTCGCCGCGGGACGGGTTTGTGAAGTGGTACCCGGTGAAGTAATTTACGCCATTTACGCCATTTACGCCATTTACGCCATTTACGCCATTTACGCCATTTACGCCATTTACGCCATTTACGCCATTATCGCCATTGTGAAACTTCCCAATGTTGTAATGGATCACATTTTCTATGACATTCAGCACAATGAAGATGAGAAACGAAAACACGAACACGTGGATTGTGCCGGGATTAAAGTATTTCTTAAATATTTGGTTAAACATATTTGCATGTAATTAATGCAACATTATAAATTTAAATAAATCAAAATTGCAAATGAATTGCACCGACGTCACATTCTGCTTTCTCGTGACCCGGGATTTGACAAAGGAGCACATTTGGCGCGAGTGGTTTGAAGGCCTGCGACGGCTGCAGTTCAAATGCGCAATTGTGGTGCACTGTTCGCACAAAGACGCCATCCAGTCCGAATGGTTGAAGCAGCATTTGATTCCGGATGAATGCACGCGCACCACGGCATGGGGATGGTTATTGAATGCAATGATGTCCCTGTACGCGCATGCGATTGACGCGCATCCAGCGGCGTGGTACACCCTGCACTCGGAGACGTGCGTGCCAGTGGTGAGCCCTGAAAGGTTCATTGACATTTTTAAGAGATATAAGCAACACACCTTCGTGTCGCATTGCCCGGCTTGGTGGGACCCACTCAAAGTACACCGCGCAAATTTGCATTTGTTGCCGCCGCGCCTGCATTTGGCGCATTCCCAATGGTGCATATTTTGCCACGAAGACCTGCATCAAATGATACACTTGCCCAAAACGGATGAACATCTCAACGCCGTGCTGCAAACCGTCGCGCAAGGACATACGGCTGATGAGAGTTATGCAGCCATCATGCTGCTCATAATAAACAATTTGAAAAATGTGATAAATCGGCCCACGACATTGGTGGACTGGAAACGAACCCCCAACGGCAATAATCCGCACACATTTGTTGAATGGACCGACGCGGACGCGTCCATTGTTCGCTCCATTCGCGAGCAAGCCCCCAATGAATTCATGTTCATGCGAAAATTTGGACCCACATTCCCCGACCATGTGCTGCAAAACCCTGGTGCCTTTTTTTAAGCCAGGCGCGCGAAATTTAGTATTTGAATTACAAGGCAATCAAAACAATGAAAAAACATTTTTTTGATTGTTTCAAGCGTGTTAGTAATGGGTTGAATAATAATCACAATAATCACAAATAATCACATTAATAATAATCTTACCTGTGGTGCCTTTTTTTAAGCCAGCCCCCCCCCAGTCACAAGTCGTACCTGCAAAATCACATCAATCACAAATCAAGCGCGCTTACTTCTTCTTGGCGACGATCTTCTTGGGAGCTGCAGCAGCAGCAGCAGCAGCGGGTGCCGCAGGTGCAGTTGCTGACATAGTTCTCTGCAACGGGGTTCTTGCTTCGTCATCATCATCATCTTCATCGGAATCTTCCACATCAACTTCGTGCGAAGCTGAAGCAACGTGGTCGTCGTCGTCGTGTTGCGATGAAACCTGCTTGGATGGAACGGGCGCGGCAATGCGTCTTTGCTCGTCATCGTCAAGTAGAATGTGGCACTTCCCGCTGAGACTGGGTTTGGGTTTCAACACGGCTTGAACCAGGCGCCAAGTGACGCCGAAACTGCCGCCGGCAAACCACAGCCCGCCGCACGTGATGATGAGCGCAGCATCCGATCCCTTTGTGATGAGATCCTTTGGAGTCTTGCCCTCCGCATTGGGAAACAACGCATTCTGATTGGAATCGTAAATCTCAATGCCCTTCCACTCGCCATCGTAGAATGGCAACTTCACGCGCAAGGTGGGGTTCTTCGTGAGATCAGGCTCGCCGGTCTGGGGATTCTTGGAGTATGAAAGCATCGGATTGAAGATTGCGCCAATGACTTCAGCAGACATGGCCTTTCCAAACCATTCCTTGGAATTTGCGATGGCATCGCGCTTCACCTTTGCCTCAAATGCTTGAACTGCTTCAAAGAACTTGCCAATTTTTGAACTCCTGTATTCTGCGGCAGGGAACTGAAGCGCCATGGTGTAGGACTGCACCTCGCCAGTCTTTTTGTCGGTGTTTTCGTTCACACCCCATGTGAGCATGAGGGGAGTTTGGATGTTGAGCGCAGCATTTGTCGCAGCATTGAGAATGCCGACGCTCTTGCCGCCAGAATTGTTGACCTTGACCTTTGCGTACTTGATGTCCGTTTCAGGGTTCAAAGTGACACCGGAGATGATTGATTGAGCGGATTGGGTTGCCATTGTCGTCGTTGTTGTTGTTGTTGTTGTTGTTGTAGTACACTGCCTACCATTCCTAGGCTCAAACCTTTAAATCAATTTTTTTTTTTATTCGCGAAAAATACTTAAAGCGGAGATTCGTGAATTTTATTCATTTTTCATTTTTCGTAATTCGTAATTATTCGTTATTGATCAAGGGTAAATCGGCGTGTGACCTCAATGGATTTGCGAGTCTGTGTATTTTATTTGAAATGTAATTCAACGGGACCTTCACCGTGTCATAAACCCCGTTCACGAAGTCAATGTGGGTTCCCATTTTATCGCAATTTTTAATAACGCTGCCGTCTAGTTTCTGCAATATTAAATCCAATTTTCTCTCAATGTCATCCATCCGATTCATGATTTGGTGGTGATGTTCGGTGTTGCCGGTGTTGCCGGTGTTGCCGGTGTTGCCTTGTTGAACCGGATTCATTAATTATTATATAAATGTGTTGAATATAATAATCGGACAACGTTTTCGCAATGGAGTCATTTAGACCAGGCCGTTTGCCATGTGGGATTTAAGAATGGAGACGGCGCATTCTTTGTTGGCACCATCCGTTACAAACCGGGTCTTCTTAGACGAGAGAATTTCAGAAATAATCTTCTCAATTTGGATAAAAAATGCTGCCTCGGATTCGCTCACATTGAGCGTCTTCTTCAGTGACTCCAACAACGAGCGGAGTTTAGCCACTTCGGCTTTCAACCCGAAAAACACGGTTTGCCCGGATGTGTAGCGCTCCTTCAATTCCTTCATAATGGTAAGGTCGTGTTTGTATGCAGATGAATCCGTGCGCAGCACGTGCTTGTAGTTTTCATAGTGGGCCAAAAAAGCCTGGGCCAAGTCGCGCGTGTCGTACACGGTCTGATTTTGCGCCCGGGCCAAAATGTCCACCATGATTTGTTTGTGCTCGTCATTGATCAATTTGGAAACGTGGTCCGTCAATGTGGCGAAATTGGAATTAGTGGCATCCAGCGTTTGCAGGAACTGTGGCTTAATTAAATCCAGCTTGTGCAAATAGAGGGAATCCGCATTCATTTGCTCGTAATGACGAGTAATGCTGGCGTTTGTTTTAAGAATGCTGGCGTGCAAGCGTTCCAGTTGGTTTTGTTCATCATCCTGCTTCATAACGAAACTATCCAATTCAGTTTGAGAGAAATTCATGTTATTTTTATTTCGTTCAATTTCTCTCGCTTGAAGAGTTTGAGTTTCCCGAATGATGGAAATGATGTGAGTGTTCATGCTGTTTAGGCTGCTAACCACGTTGCTCTTAGATGTTGCGAAATGATTTTCAGAATGCACCGATTTAGAAGGCACCAACGGTACCGATTTAGAAGAAACTCGCACAGTAGAAGTGGGAGAAACACGAACATTGGATTTTATCAAAGGCGATGGACTAGATTTAGAACCCATCAAATCACCGCACACTTTGTTCTTCAAAAGGGAAAATGTGGTTTTCATTGCAGCTTGTGCAAGCGTGCATTTAATGCCAGTGCATTTGACTTGTTTGATGCAATCCAATATTTCTTTATTGCAGTTCTTGCCGCGGTTTAATCCACAGCATTGATCATGCATTTTGCAGCATGAATCCAATGAATCTTTTGGACTAACCCCCCAACGACAACTTGGACCCTCGGCTCCTTTAAACTTCTGTCCTCCGCAATAATTCGGACCGCAATAATTGCCATAAATTTTAACTCCCTTGACTTTGGGCACAATATCCTTTGCCTTTGACTTTATATCCTTGGCCTTAGACACAACCTTGGACACAGCAGCCTTGGGCTTAGATACAATAACATCTTTGGTCTTAGACACAATCTTGGACACAGCAGCCTTGGGCTTAGATACAATAACATCTTTGGTCTTAGACACAATCTTGGAGACAATATTCTTGGTCTTAGACTTGACATCATTGGGCACAACATCTTTTGCCTTGGATTTTATATCCTTTGCCTTGGATTTTATATCATTCGCATTGGGCTTAGATACAACCACAGCCTTGGGCTTAGATACAACCACAGCCTTGGGCTTAGGAACCGCCTTGGGCTTAGGATCCGCCTTGGGCTTAGATACAACCACAGCCTTGGGCTTAGGAACCGCCTTGGGCTTAGGAACCGCCTTGGGCTTAGGATCCGCCTTGGGCTTAGGAACCGCCTTGGGCTTAGGATCCGCCTTGGGCTTAGGATCCGCCTTGGGCTTAGATACAATAACAGCCTTGGGCTTAGGAACCGCATTAGACCTAATCATGTTTTTGGGGGCTGCGTTGGGCCCGATTTCACAACCAGATGCAAAATAGCATTGCGAACCGATCGGCTTCCATGCCAATTGCCATTTGGATAGCGGTGAATTGGGACCGTTGTATCCCGACATTTCCCATTTCTTTGCACCGCGATTTACATCCATGATTGTGCCGTCGGGAGAAAAATAGTCGGCTGCGTTTTTTGCGCCGTCCGCATTTCCACAAATGCCGCCCATTTTTCCGTAATAGTTGACAGGCACGCTCGTTTCAAGCACGCCGCAATACCCTCCTGTAATAAGCACTCCGAATCCATCCAGAGTGGACATTTTCAATCCAAGTGCGGAGCTCTTTTCATTGCGCCATTCCACCGTTTGCTTTCCGTAACGGATGCTGACTCCGCCGTATTTCACGGTTTCATCGCGCTTCAAGGCAATCTCCACGCCGTTCACGCGAAGTTTGCCGAAGTTTGCCACATCGGCTTCAATCGTCATTTGTTTGTAACGAACCACGGCGCCAGTCATGCAGGAGGGTACGCCCACTTTGTTTGCTCCATTCTTGCGCATTTTTTCTTGCACTTCAAACAGTCCATCCCGAGAAGTGGCGATGATGTAAATGCCCGGTTCTTGAATGTGAAAGTAATCGCCGTCGTAATTGGTGCAGTGAGGGTCGCCCGATGCCACGCAGAACCGCTTGCTGGATGGAACCGCGTCCTTGGCGGCAAACTCCATTGCAGTCAACGCGCTTTCTTTGGCAATTGCTTGGCTTCCGGTGACGCGCACGTCTTCCAAACACCCGTTATACACATCGGCATTTTGTTTGATTTCAAGCGAGGTGCAAAATGCAACCGCAGCCGCGCCGGCGGGAGTGTTGAGCCAATTGCTTAACATAACGTTCTTAGGTGCCACTGACTTGATTGTAGGTTTCACAACCGGCTTTGTTATTACAGCCTTTGTTACAGCCTTTGTTACAGCCTTTGTTATTACAGGCTTAGGCGCAGGCTTTGTTACAGGCTTTGTTACAGGCTTTGTTACAGGTTTTGTTACAGTCTTAGGCGCAGGCTTAGGTGCAGGCTTTGTTACAGGCTTTGTTACAGGCTTTGTTACAGGCTTTGTTACAGTCTTAGGCGCAGGCTTAGGTGCAGGCTTAGGTGCAGGCTTAGGCGCAGGCTTAGGCGCAGGCTTAGGCGCAGGCTTAGGCGCAGGCTTTGTTACAGTCTTAGGCGCAGGCTTAGGTGCAGGCTTAGGCGCAGGCCTTGGGCTAGGTGCCTTTGGACTAGCTCGCAGTAAATGTCGTTGCCCGTTTATAGCATCGGTCACATTCACAACGTCAGTGACATTCATAATATCCGTCACATTCACAACGTCAGTGACAACATTCACAGTCACAGCATCGGTGACATTGAACCCCGCGACATCCGCGACGTTCATGGTGTTCGCATTCGCAGCAACGCAAAGCAAAAACAACAACGAAGTTATTTTCATTTTGTGTAGATTTGGGGGTTATGCATTGTAATGATATAAAAAGTTTAAGTTGTTTTATGACTTGTTATTCCTTAATGTGTGACAAGACCTGTATTGATGATTGGTAACCGATATAAAAAAATGTAGATAGTATAGTAAATACAAGACTCAGTGTCGCCATGTCCCAAGCGGAACAAGCCGTCGTGCATAAAAAAAAGACCGTGGTTGTAAAAAAAAATGTGCGCATCCCTGAAATTTCCGAACACGCCGAATTCATCAAGTCCGAACACAAATTGAACGAGCTGAAAGAGATATGCAAGCACTACGGCATCAAATGCAGCGGAACCAAACCCGAATTGAAAACGCGCATTCATGCGCATTTGATTCAGTCTCATTTCATCAAACGAATCCAGCGAATGATGCGCCGGAAGTTCATTGGGCTGCATTCCAAAATGAGCGGACCCGCATACAACAACCGGTCACTGTGTGTGAACAACACCGATTTTTACAGCATGGAGCCAATGACCGACATTCCGTGCAACCAGTTCATAAGCTTTAAAGACGAATCCGGAATGGTGTACGGCTTTGACGTCATGTCGCTGCACATGTATTACTGCACCGAACTGAAAAACGGGCACGCGAGTCCATTGAATCCTTACAATCGCCTAAAGTTGCCAGCCGTGCTGAGACATCAAATGCACCGCAAGGTCCGACTAACCGACATACTGGGCGTGTCATGCAAATTGGAGGAAGATCCCGAACCCGTGATTTCCATGCAAGAGCAAGACGAACAAATTCTGTTCAACGCATTTCAGCAAATCAATTCACATGGGCACTATTCGGACTCGGCGTGGTTTAGCGAACTCAATTACTTGTCCATCATGCGATTCATGCGAGAGCTGTCTGACATATGGAATTACCGTGCGCAAATCCTGCCGCAGTTGAAACGAGAGATATGCCCGCCACATGGCAATCCGTTTGTACACGCGGATTTAAGTGGCATCGCGATGCAGCCGGACTTGATTAAGCATCAAGGCATTCAGCTGGTACACACGTTTGTCACATCGGGTACAAATCGCGACAATCAATCGCTCGGCGCATATTACGTGCTGTTGGCCCTAACCCTAGTGAGCCAAGAAGCCCGGACGGCAATGCCGTGGCTATACGAATCGGTGGTTCACGTACTTTAGAGAAACTTTAGAGAAACTTTAAGAAAACTTGTTTGATTTGACATGACAATCGCATGTCAAATGCATTGCAATAAACATTTAATTCGTAAAACGGCTTAAAAAGACATCTGTATGTAGGGTATAAACAAATACACCATGGCTAAGACGACTAAGACCTCGGCGACCACCGCCTCTTCCGCTTCTACTGCTTCTGCTGCTACTAGTGCCGCTGCTACTAGTGCCGCTGCTCCCAAGGTCGTGAAGGCCAAGGAGGTTAAAGAGGCCAAGACCCCTAAGGCTCCCAAGGAGCCTGTTGCTGCTGTTCCTGCTGCTGATTCTGCTGCTGCTGCTGTTCCCGCTGCCGACGCCGCCGAGGACGTCAGCGCTCATTCCGCTATTTCCTCCCAGTTCTCTTCCATTTCTTCCAAGTTGCAGCAGGTTGTTGCTTTTGCTGCCGCCCTCCGCTCCGAGCTTCGTGCGCTGGAGCGTCACGCCGTCAAGGAGCTGCGCACTGCTCAGAAGGCCAGCGCCAAGAAGCGTCGCAAGGTCGGCAACCGCGCTCCCTCTGGTTTTGTGAAGCCCACCCCCATTTCCAAGGAGTTGGCCGAGTTTCTTGGCAAGACCGACGGTTCTGAAATGGCCAGGACCGAGGTGACCCGCGAGATCAACGCCTACATTCGCACCAACAACTTGCAGGACAAGGAGAACGGCCGCCGCATCAATCCTGATGCCAAACTCAAGGCTCTGCTCAAGTTGAAGAAGGGTGATGAGCTCACTTACTTCAACCTTCAGCGCTACATGTCCCCTCACTTCAAGGGCGCTGTTGTCACTGCCACTGCCACTGCCTAAACAAGAAATAATAAAGGGCATTCAAAATACAAAAATACAAAAATACAAAAATACAAAAATACAAAAATACAAAAATACAATAAAAACCAATTTGTTTTTATTATATCTGTCAAAGGCCGCTGATTACGTAATGTTACGTAACAAATATGAAATTTTCACGGGCCATAATTCCGTGAAGCAACTCATTATCGCGTGGTTGCGACATCAATACTTCCGGCAGACATTTGGGCATCGTTGTTTGAAACATGTTGTAAACCGCCATGGTTTTGTCGTAATCAAAATGTTTGCAGTTGTGGTGTAGCCATGTGTAGAAATCCGGTGCAAACACGTCGCCGTTTTCTTCCGCGGTTTTCCTGCATGCCTTGTATTGGACGAACAAATGGAGTGCAACCTTCAGATTCATTCCGTGCATTGGCCCCGAATGGTAATCCGTTCCTGAAATGACGCAAATCTGCCTGAATTCCGTCATGCTGATTCCAAGCACGTTTAAAATTTTGGGCAGTTCATATAACGCGGCCGTTTGGTTGTGCAAGTTAATGTTTTGCAACACCCGAGGACAACCATGCACAAACAAATCTGTGTCATCGGAAATGCACGCATACGCTTGGCGTTTTATCACCATTTGCGCGCATAGAATGTCGGCTTCTCCTTCAGACACGACGTATTGAACCCCGAGAGCGCGCATCAACGTTTTTACCCGCGCAAGGTCGTCGTCTTTGATCCGGATGAACCGTCGCCGAAGGGTTTTCAGCATTTTTGCTTGCTCATCCGCATCGTTCGTGGGTTGGTTCGGGTGCATGTCACGAACAATACGATTGTACTGCAATTCCGCAATGCGTTTCAGCCGTCGGCGTTTGTTTACCGTCTTCTGTTTTTCTTCAGGAGGTTTGCCGTCAAACACAAACAACGCCGTGATGCTGTGCTTTTGAAACAGGGACACCATGGTGTACATGTTTTCCAACAGTGCGCCTTCTCCAATGAAACGGTACATGAAAATGCTCGCATCCACTACAATCACCTTACCCGTTAAGTCGTGCAAACCAATGTGTTTGATTGCGTCATAACATTCGGTTCGGATAAATTTATTCAAATGCTTAATACCCATGCAAATATGCAAATGTGTGTAAAATGTGTGCGCGTGTGTTAATATTTTTTCTAGACGTCGCATAATCAATTTTTTTGAGTAATGGTACAAACCACGACGAGTAGTATCGTTATTCATGTTTCGTTATTGGCGGCGTCATGCGCATGGATGACCCCATTACATCGGTCAACTGGTACTGGTGCGCAGGTTTAGGGCACCGGCGTTTGCAATGATCCAGTAATAATATGAAACTATTGAAATTGGACGGAATCGTGCGGAACTGCATAATGCCCCGCTTGTCTTCTTGGAATGGGTTGTTTTTGTAGCACCACACCATGAAGTCGTGCGGCGAGTGCATCAGCGCGCACGTAAGCACGGTGTATGCAAACACGTTGGTGTTTTCGCGGTATTTTTCACGAACGATGGCTCGGTTTTCTTCAGTTGGTTGCGTGAGCGTTTCATGCGAAATATCCGCATACCGCAGTAGCTTGGCGTACTGTTGTTGGGAAAACCCCGCGTTTGTTTCAATACCGTCCATCACGCACTCCATGAACACTTGAAACTCCTCAGGACGAATGATTTCATTATTGTGCACGGGGGTTGCATTCTCATCCGCAAAACAATTAAACACGACGTTCAAAATGCGCGCCCATATTTCGCAGTACGTTTCGTATATGCGCACCGGATGCGATATGGCATACATTTTCTGCAGCATGCCTTGCATGCCTTGGTTTACACCGTTGGATAAGTCGTGTTCAATGAATGACAACCCGAACGCGTGAAAGGATTCATGAATGAGCACTTTGAACCACTCCTCTTTGCGATAAACGATAATGTCATTATTCTTTGCGCAGTGATACGCCATGCCGGTGTTGGCGTGCTCGGTGTCCAGCGTTTCACCCGGCTTTTCTGGAAACCGCTTCTTGAATTCCGTCATGTAAATGAAAATGTTTAAATCCGACGAGCACATCTCTCGGGATGCGTGCATTGAAACCAGGTGCATGAGCGCACACACGCGCCTTGCATGCGCCTGCATTTTTTTCAAGTCCATCTGATTCACGTTCACATTGAATTCCGTAAAATGCAGCGCCACGTTACGTGATCCCACGCTGAACTTGTATGTGACGGCCACGCCGGGCTCGTTCAAGATGTGGCGCTGGATTTCATCCGGAAAGTAGTCCGTTTCTATTGATTTTCCGCTAGACAACGCGCGTCGCAAGTCTTCCGGCAGCGGCAACTTTGTCCAGGAATCAACCGGTTTTATCGCGGGCTCATTTACCGTCGCACACTTTGAAAATGCGGAATACATGTCCGCATAAAGACCGCGAAAAACCTTTTGCATTTTATCGGCAGTGTAGTGATCCACGTCCGACATTTGTTTTTTTTTGGTTTTGATACGATTGTTCCAAATATAATGGGATATACTGTATTTTCATTATATTTGAATTTCATTATTTTCATTATATTTGAATTTCATTGTATTTGAATTATTTGAATTTCACTGTATTTGAATGCGTTGCGTTTTTCATTTTTTGCGCTTCGCGTGTTCTTGCAGCAGACGGTGCCGAACGCGCATCAATTCATTACACGTGATGGGCGGTTTGCCACGCCTAAAATGCACCAGCTTGGCATTCCGCGTGTTCAGCAGCATGTCCTCCAAATAAGAGTTCTGACTGTATTTGGCGTACTGCGCATCCTCGCGCTCCTTTTCTTCGCGCAAACTAAAATCCGCATCGGGTTTAACATCCTTCGGCTTGTCTTGCAGCATTGCAACACTTTTTGACAATTCGGATTCGGAATCCAGAGAGAATTGCAGATATTGTTTCGGGTTTTCTTTTCGGAACCGGCTGCCCTGCATGTAGTGCTCTAAAGTGCGCCACCGGTGATCGTCTAATACGAACAGCGCCTTTTCACGGTCGTCGCCCGGCGGCTCCCACAGGTTGGACAACATCTTGCGCCACTGCGGCGTTTCCTTCGCCAATGCAGCGTACTTCGGAATGTCGGCGCGCTCAATGGTTTCGCCCGACCCCGTGCCCGGCAGCGGCTTGTCCATGCTCTTGCTGTAAAACTGGAACACGGTGGCGTCGTCGTACAACGCAGGGTGCGCCGCCGATGAATGGTCGGCACTGGCGCGGACGGCTTGGTCTTCTTCCACGCCCTTGAGTCCCAGCTCCTCCTCGCGAAACGTGCGGAACTGCGGGATCAGGTTGTACGGCCCCGCGTTGTGCTCCATGCACTTCTCGGTCACCATGACTTTTATGTCGTACGGAATCTCTCGGAACGTGAGCAGCGCTTCGTCCTTGTAGGTGATGAGCTTGTAATGACTGCCCGTGTGCTCCGCCATGATGTAGAACTCGGGCTCAAACACGCCTTGGTCCTCCAGCACGCGGTCGTTAAGCTGGCCGCACTGCAGCACGCCGCCCATTTCCCCCGCGTGGAACCGCTCGGATGACAGGATGATGAGCTTCACGCGCAGGACGCGCTCCAGGGTGGAAATGGCCCACGTGTCGGCCCAAAACGCGCACGACTTCAGCATCTCGCGGAAATCTTCCAGCGTGTTGACGTTTTTGATGAAGTGGAATTCCTGCAGCAGCTCCTTGCTCAGAGCCACTTCGGCCTTGAGCTGCTTGAACCGCGCGGCATTGCGACGCGACTCGGCAATAATGGCTTCCTGCTCCTTGGCCTCCGTGGTGCGCTCTAGGCGCTGCTTCAACTTCGCGTTGGCGTCCACCAGGGTTCGCATCTCCGCCGACGTTGTGGCAATGGAATCCGCTGTCATGGTGTACATCTCCTTGTATCTGCTGAACACTTCTTCGGTGGCTTCCGCCGCCAGCTTGCGCCGGAGTTCGGGCACTTCCACGTACTTGCCCCGGGTGCGATACGCGTCGCGAATCACGGCAAACAAGCAGTCGCCGCCGCCTTCATTGTCCTTGATGCCAAAATTGTTGTTCTGCATGTGCGTTTGAATCCACGGCTGGTCGGGCTGCTTCTTGTATTCGGCGTGCTCCGCCTCAGCGGTGTCCTTGGTCTGAGGCGGCAGGGCGAGCGCCTTCATTTTGGAACGCAGGGTTTGATCGGCTTCTTCTTCGGCCGTTGTTTCCGCAAGGGTTTCTTCTTGTGCCGTTGCTTCTTGTGCCGTTGCTTCTTTTTCTGCTTCTTGGATTACTGGGGCTTCCTGTGCCGGCGCCTTTTTGCCACGACTGTCCGCCTCCAACATGCTGGCTGTAACAAACGAGTAAATGAGCGGATGAGGCAGCTTGTCAATGTCCAAATCATCTTCGTCGTCTAAAAAATCGCTGGACTGGTCGGCCCGAATTTCAAACACGCCAATCTGTTTTACAACGCGGTCGTCTGTGTTGATCAAGTACATGGGATAATAAAGAATGTCTTTTTTGTCGGTTTTGCCGCGACCAATGGCGATCCGCACCTCTTTACCTAAAAGTTCAATTTCGTACATGGTGGCATCATAGTCGGCGTCATCCCGCTCCAACTGCTTGTACTCCCGATAATTGATGTCTGGATTCAGTTTTGAGCGGACCATTGTGAGAGATAATTCCTGAGTATTATTGTTATATAATACATGTATTAAATTTATACGTTTATGTGTATTATTTCACATTTTTATTGTTGTTGTTATTGTCTTTGATTATATTTTGGCTGGCAACACATCAAATAACAGCGAGCAATTGCACAGATTCCAAATACGACCCCTACAATGATGAAAATGGCATGAGTGATTGGCATTTATTCTTTTATATGGGGGTGTATGTTTTTTTTTGAATCATATTCAATTTGGGAATATGAACTAAAATAAAATAAAATAATATTTATATGCAACGCAAAATGTTCACACGCAATAAAAACAATAAAAAAAATAAAAACAGAAACAATGTCACATTGAAAACAAGGGGATCGTTTAATTCATTTATTTCTGCCGATGTCAACACCGAATTTGGAGGAAATAAGAAAGGAATAGACGTTAAACTGGAAAAAGACGTGAATGGCAATCCATATGCATGGTTAATTGGTGGTGACGCGTTTTGGGACTCAACCTTTGAAGAATTGAAAAAAGGCGCAAAAGACGGCCGATACATGACGTTCATTAGGGAATTACTGAAAATGTATCCACGATTCAACAGTTTTACACGACCCAACATCCGTAAAGGCATAAAACTCTCGCACGCAATGTTTTGCAAATTGTTTGCACACAATTCCGTGCTGGCTCAAATGTATCCCGTGCTTGTGCAAAAAATGAAAAAACGCAATTATTGCCGGCCTGGCATGATGCCACAACAACGAATGCTAATGCCACAACAACGAATGATGCCACAACAACGAATGATGCCACAACAACGAATGCTAATGCCACAACAACGAATGCTAATGCCACAACAACGAATGCGCGATGATTCTGTTAAACCCATAGTTAAACAAATAACACAGAAACATAAACAAAATGATTACAAAAAACCATTGCAGTTAGATGTTCAGTCCTTCAAGAATAATGATATAGACCGAAAGAACGGCGACCTCATTGAATCGCCAAAGCCACAGTTAGCAAAGCCACAGCCACAGTTAGCAAAGCCACAGCCACAGTTAGCAAAGCCACAGTCACAGTTAGCAAAGCCACAGTTATCACAGTTAGCAGAGTCACAGTTAGCAGAGTCACAGTTAGCAGAGTCACAGTTAGCAGAGTCACAGTTAGCTCCACCAATGCCACAGTTAGCCGAGACAAAGTTAGCTCCGCCAATGCCACAGTTAGCCGAGACAAAGTTAGCTCCACCAATGCCACAGTTAGCCGAGACAAAGTTAGCTCCACCAATGCCAGGCTCTCGGCGCAATAAAATCATTGCGAATGAATTGGATTCAAACATAAATATATTGACTGGAATGGGGTTCAATCCGATTAGGGCCAGGGATGCATTAGTAAAATGCAGCAATGACATCACGTCCGCATATGACATCTTATTAAATGAAACGATGCATCTACAAACACAAGCCGAAAGAAACATGCATCCTCAAATTACAACCGAAGTGCAATTTTTAAATTTATCAGCCCGAAAAAATTTCATCATCAAAGACAATGGGGGTGCCGGGGATTGTCTTTTTCTCAGCCTGCATGAAACGCTCACACGCATGAACCATCCATCTGCGCGCAATAAAAATGCACACGACATACGCTTGGACATTGTGAATTTTGTCATGAAACACTTAAATGAACACCAAATACCAACCACGCAGATGACGTTTGAAGAGGTACTTCGCCATGGAATTCGTGTCAATGGAGGAAACGTTCTCCGCCTGCGCAATTATGAACATGAAATGAAAAAACGAAGCACATACGGCACCGAACTGGAAATTGCAGCGGCGGCATTGTTGTATGAAATCAACATATACGTGGTGAATAAAAATGGCATTTCATTTGATCAATTGTATATTGGAAACAGCGTCCCCACTTGGAGAAACATCTGGTACTTATTCAACATTAACAATGCGCACTACACGTCGCTCATATGTAATGACTGACCCGGCAAGTGCCCTTAAAATCAAATGACTTATGGGTTTATCGGCGCCGATTCTTTGTGCATGATTTTGCGTTTTTCAGCCAACGACAAGTGCCGCACTTGGTTGAGAGGGTCATCCACGTTCGGATCGTAGTTGGGATTCGCGAATGAGCCGCGGTTCGCAAAGAATACATCCATAACTGAAACCATTTTGCTCATGGGTTCCGCTATGATTTCTTTGTCAAACCATTCTTCCACACAAATGAGGTCTTCTTCAAAGGGTTCCGCATTGGGATCATGCCGATTCACCGATTTGCGCGGGATCCACGAGCTGATGAACCAACGCGTGTACCTGAACGGCCGGCCGGAATTTGTGCGATCGGATTTGCCGGATTCATCGCGTCGTGTCCGATGCACCCAAATCGGGATCCGCATTTTGTCAGTGCGTTCCGACTCCAGACGGAACCGCCAAATGGGAGCCAATGTTTTGTAAAGAGCCCGGCGAAAATAGGGGGCGCAATTGGTGCAATACCGGTACCCTTCTTTAAAATTTTCGGTGCATTCCCCGTGAATGTCATTTCCCGAGGCTTGCATGTCGCCGCACAGGTAGCATTTGTGCGCATAAATGAAACACATGTACGTGGGTGGTGGTAAAACCCCGGTTTCATACCAGTCAATTTCAAATTTATCGTACATACGGGGATCAATGGTGCGATATGGCAAACTATGGTCACCCAGGCGATGCTGCGTGATCATTTTGTTTGGGTCGCACAAATGCAACGGCGTGTCCAAAACGTGTCCCGTGCTACTCACATTTAAACCGCGCGCAACTGTGTACGAACTTCCATTAGAATCTTCGTGTATGACGGGGTGGATGTCCTTGCTAAACTGCATTTTAAGGCCTTTGTATTGTGTTGTGGTGTGTTGTATTGTGTTTCAATAAAGTTTCAATTTTAATTTATAATTACATTTGTATTATTTACATTTGTATTTTTACCCATTCGGCAGGAAACAAGTCGCGCGTGTCATGCTGCTGCAAAGCAAGTCCAAACCACGTGCTCGGATAACACACAACCTTACCCGGGTTCTGATTGAGGTACGCGCCCCACCAACTGAACGTACTGTTCGCAATGATGTTATGATCGCACACGCTCATTAACAGCATCTGCTTCCAGTCTTCAAGCGAGTTGGGCACTTTGTGGAATCGGCACCGTGCAGAAAATGCAGGATCTGCCTTTAATTCGCGCAAGTGGTTCGCAATGGTCGCGTTGTCCTGGGCTTCGCCAAATATCAAGACATTGACTGCTACATTGCCCTCACCTTGTACTTGGGTCAGCACATGCTTCAGCGCTTTACGGTAATACTCCAGGGGCAAAATGGGGTGCGCATCCGATATATTTGCGTAATCCCCAATCCGAAAGTGCATCGCAACCGTGTTTTTGATACCCGCAAACCCGCTGCTGTTCCGTATATGCGCTTGCTGTTTCTTCAACTGTATTTTTTCGTAAATTTGGGTTTCTACGTCGTTGAAATACTTATAGCTCTGAAAGTAGCCGACCAGTTTCATGGATGGTTTCAACTGCAACCGAGCGTATTTGAACTCGGGCTCCATGTACACCGGCAGCTGCATGAAGCGATGCACCTGGGTTGGAGTGGGAAGCACCGTCATCGGGAGTAATCCCTTCAGCAGCGTGTTCCAATACGTGCTTCGGTGTCCCGTGGCGTCTCTCGGTTCACACAGGAAAAAACACGTGCCGCCGCTGCGAATGGCCGCCGCGAGCGTGGCAAACACCTGGAACAGCTGGTTACCGAGCCCACCCTGTATTAAAACCGTAATCATCTTTAATTACGGATTATTGAATACTATATTATATGCAATACAATCGCATATAATGATGCATTTAAATTAAAATGACGGCGTAATTTATTTTTGTTTTGTTCGGCGACGGCTTTTAGCGTGCTGCCGCACGGTCGGCAACCCGTAGTCCAACCATCCCGCGACGGGAACTCCTTGCACGGGGGACAAGCCGTAGCCGTATTTGATGGATGTCACTTTGTAACCCAGCAGCTTCAACAATGTCAGCACTTGGCTGCTCGTGTGTCCCACATAACAAATCAGAAAAATCGGCTTATCCTTGGGCAACTTGGCCAAGTTTTTTTCGTCCAACACATTCATCCAAAACATGTTTCGGGAACCCTTGATGTGCATTTTTTTGTATTCCTTTTCACTTCGCAAATCAATCAGGAAATGATCCTTTTTTTTCACGACGTACTCGTTGTAAAAATCCATCGGCGTTATGTAATTCCAGTCGTCCTTGATTCGGTGCAAATAGTCTCTCAACTCATGTGCATCAATTGCAACGGACATGTTATATATGTATGTATACGATGTGAAAATATATATTAGACACACAATTATTTTTCTGAAAAAGATTATTCAATTCAATTCAATTGCGCGTAGCACGGCAGCGCGTCAATGTTCATGATGTGCGGTTTGCCGTTGATTTGTTTGCGCGCGATGGCGTAATGCGCAAACAGCGGCTTGCTGAGTTGCTCGTGCGGGACGGCGCCGTGCACGGTGCGCGCAATCATTTTATACAATTTAAATTCCGGATATCTCTCGTCGCCGTTCTTCTTATAAAGAACATTCCGCCCCTTGTCGTCCTTCAACCACTCCACCACCATGCTTGCAACGCGGCTTTCTTTCAATGTGGCGGCATACTCCTTTTCGTCGCGGATGTCCTCCACAAAGTAGTCAAACAACGAACACGCCAGGCGACACAAGTCAAAACTGGGGTTGGGGTCCAGCCGCGGTTTTTTCGGGTTCAGGTACGGTTCGCAGTTGTACTGCGTGGCGGCGTCCCCGGTGCGGTCAAAACTGTCGCTAACCATGGTCTGGCCCCGGTACTTGTAAATGGCGCGCCCGAAATCAATGATTTTCATGATGCGACCGTGCGTGGGGACCCGGTAGTACACCCCGTCGTACAAATAGTGCAGGAACTTTTTCTCGGTTTTCACAAACATGACGTTGTTCGTGTGCAGGTCGTTGTGCGTGAACGCAAACATGCGCTGATACGCAATGAGCGTCATGATGATTTGCATGAGCGCGGCGGACCACTCCGATTCGGTCAATTCGTTCCGGCCATTCATCAAGCTGTCCAACGTGTTGTCACACTTTTCCATGACAATGGCGTGCACCGGAAAATTGTATATGTGCGCGTTGTGCACGTCGTCATCAACGTCGTCATCAACGTCGTTATCGTCGTCGTCGCTGTTAAAACTTCTTTCCGTTTCCGAATCCACTTCTTCATTGTCTTCATTGTCATTGTCATTGTCTTCATTGTCATTGTCATTGTCTTCATTGTCATTGTCTTCATTGTCTTCAGATCTAGACCTCGTGGTTCTGGCCATGGACTCATTCTCGGATGATGCAGAAGAACGCGAAGAACATGAATCAGATGTATCACCACAGTCACCGCCACCACAGTCACCGCCACCACAGTCACCGCCACCACAGTCATTAGTGCATTCCTCACATGCCTCTTCGTTCAAAGGTTCCAAATCGGAAACATTCGCCACGCAGGGTTGCGCGTCATTGTCATTGAACGCTGCGTTCAAATCGGTCAACGCATCCAAATCATCCAGTTCCAAGGTTTCGCCCATGTCGCTCAGTTTCAACGCGGGTTTGGACTGAAACATTTCATCGTTTTCAATACGGAACAGCTTATTCTTGTGTTTCAGGAAAAAGTCGCACGTGCTGAAGTAGTCCAGCTCGTCATACACGTTCACCGTAAACTCGGCCTGGTTTGCCAAGTATGAGCCATAAAAATCCAGCCCGTGTATAAAACCGTGAGTATATAATGTTTGACTAGAGAGATACGTGAAAAAAGCATCAACGTATGACGAATTGTTGCCATCGTGCATTTTCCGTTTGTGAACCTCGCCGCCATCCGTCGTTGAACCAAATGCGGGCAAAGTCAACACATCCGGCGATGCCAAGTCATATTTTCCCGACATGTATTTGACGGGATCCAATAACGGCGAATACTTGATGAACGCTGGTATTTTCAAAACCGGTGCGTCTTCGGTTTTATTGGAAGCAAGGGTTGCAGTTATGACGTGCTTGTTGGTGACATCGGCAATGGAAATCAATTGATACGCTTGATTCAAACCGATTGAATTGTGATTGGATTCAGACAACAAGAAAAACCTCTTATAAAATGGTTTGTAATTTTGCAAATTGCGCAACCCGATTTTCGCATTTTCTAAAGTTTCAAATAGTTTGGAATTTTTGCACTTGCAGTATGTGAGTTCAAATGGCATTGAATTTGATTAAAAGATTGATTATATGATTGATTACATTAATAATGTTGATTTTAAACTCATTTGTGGGCATAATGACAAAAATTGATTTTGGTTTCAGCGTGAATCGTGATGGGTTGGATCATCATGGAACAGTGCGGCGTTTGTGGAATTGATCTGCCGTCGGATGCCAATCGTGCAATCACCGCGTGCAAACATGCGTTCTGCATTTCGTGTTTGCTGAAATGGTACCGCGTGAATCCCACGTGCCCGTTGTGCCGAAGGTTATTGCATGAAGAAGACAACGACGACAATGAGATCCAGGCCCAAACCCGAGCAGAAGAAGAACACATTCGCCAACTAATGATGCAAACCGACCGCATATTTGAAGGGTTGGAATTCAACATGGAAGAAGAAATTACGCACGACCACATGATGGAAGTCATTGACATCAACACGCAAAATCATTGCAGAAACAATCCGGACCAAACGTACTCTGGTGCCATTCATTTGCGCATCGTTCCAAAAGAAGACTACGACCGCATTGAGGTGGGCACTGCAGCCAGTTACATTTTGGAATTGAACGACACGGCGCGAGCATTCCGCTACCGGTTCGGAAGAATTGAAACCGTCTTCAACGATGAACGGTTTCCCAACCTGAAATGGTATGCATTCCGAGAACGGATTCAACACGTTGACGAAGATAGAGCACAAATTGTAACAGAATGGTCAACCGAGCTTCAGCATATTCGGAATGACAATGTGAGAATGATCGTGCGTTACCAACCCGACATATGGTTGAATATCTAATCGTTGTTCTAAATCAATATAACACAAAAATAAAACATAAAGAATGCACCATAAATTGTTGCAACAATGCCGTCATTTTTTAAACACTTCAATTATTCAAATCATTCATATTATTCAAATGCTTTGAAGGGTGGGGTGCAAAAACTACACGCCTCAAACAAATATTTTTTAAAAAAGACAAACGCTTATCTGTTAAAGCACATTCCCGTCATTTTCTCTCCACCACCCCTGCCTTGTTCCAGTGTTTTTGATTCAAACGATTGCATCTGGTATCATGGAACATTGTATGTGAGAGAAAATGTGGCGGTTGCCAAGCTTCAGTCTGCGCCTGGTTCCCTTGCGCCTGGTTCCCTTGCACCTGGTTCCCTTGCGCCCGTGTCTGCGACTCTTGCGCCTGGTTCCCTTGCGCCTGGTTCCCTTGCGCCCGTGTCTGCGACTCTTGCGCCTGACGACGACGACAATGAAAGTGTTTCCAGCGGCAGCAGCGGCATCAATCATCCGCGCAACATAGGCAAGGCGAATCAACTCAAATACTTGAAGGACGGGATGCAGTTGCGGCACATAACAGCAGTAAACGAAAACACTCACTGCTGGAATGCCACATTTGATGCTGAAAACAATCGCATTATTCGTAGGCCGGATGGCGTTGCATTTGAAACTTTGCGACAATTTGCTCGGCTGCATTGCAACGAAGTTTTAGGAACCATGGTTGCATCATACAGCAATGTGTGGTGCGACCCTCATTTTCAATACCAACACGACGATGGCAGTTGGCACGCATTGTCCAAACTGAAATGTTAGAAAAAGAAAAAGCATTCAAATCATCAAACAAATAATATAATGATAATATACCACGTGAATCATTATAATCCAATGTATCCATACTTTATCAAAAGACACATCACGTCCGTTTCCATCGTCGTGTTTTTATTGGCATTTGGAGCACTGCATGCATTCAAACCTCGGTTCATGTATAACGAAGACGGCAGTTTGCGCCAGTTTGGCATTGGGTTCAAACGTAAAACCGTGATTCCTGCATGGCTTGCGGCAATTTGTGTCGCAATTCTCTCGTACTTGCTGGTGTTGTATGCATCCACGCCCAAATTGTACATGTAATTACAATTAATTTAATTATGCATTTATGCATTTATGCGTGCCTTATTCCCTAGTACTGTAAATTGTTTGCGGCACATTGTTATCCGGTTTTGCATTGGCCGAATTCTTTGCTTTCTGGTCCTGAACCTGCTGCTCTTGCTCGCTGAGTTCGCACGGGGATTTCTCCATGATGAAGATGGCAGTGATGTCGGTCATCAGGTTCAGGGTGAGTAAATAAAAGATGAACTTGGCAACGAGTTCCTTGATTCGCACATAGTTCACAAATTCGGTTCTGTTAGCTGGGGTGTTTTGATCCGGTTTCAGCTTGTCGCTCAATTCGTTGAACGCTTCATCGGCGCGCAATATGCTGGGCGTTGCGTCTTCGTTCGTGGTTAGCATGCTGAAAAACCCCCATGGATCACTGCGAATGTAGTTGATATACTTGTTGATGCGGCTGTTGTCACCCGGCACTTTGTCCTTCAGTATTTTGTCCATGAACGAGGTGACCCCCATTAGCTTCATTACCAAGTAGCCAAACGTGTTGCCAAAGGGCTGCAACCACACGTACATGTTTTCAAGCAACCAAAACACGGGGACAAACAAGAAAATCCAGGTTAAGACCGGTCCTCCGAACACCCATATCGTATTGGGGTTCACGCATTGCTGCGACATCAGCCACCACATCAATAAAATGTTGATGCCCAGCACAAGCAATAAAAACAGCACTTTAATCAATAAGTTGTCTGGATTCACGTAAATCATATACAAGTACACGAGTGATGCAAACCCGTAAAAGGATAAATTCACACTCAGATCAGGCATCACTGCTGGTGGATCCGACGAAGAAGATGACGATGACGATGACGATGACGATGACGATGACATTTCCAAATTCCGTATAAACAATGTGTATAAATTAATTTGAATTTTTAATGGCATAATGTATCCCCACCACCACCACAATGTCTGCACCCCCGTCGCTCATTGAACCCGGAGTCAAGTACTTTTTCGGAGGGGTGTTGAAGCAGTGCAACCGTATTCGGGAAGAATACCACAACACGGTGTTCAACCTCTGCATGTTTGGGTTTTTCGTACTGATTTTAGGCACGCTCCTGTATTACAAACGCTCCAGCAAACCCACGCCCGAACAACAAGCCGCGATTCGTCGCAAGCAGCAGGAATACATTCTCTCCAAACTGCGGATGGTGAATGCTGCAAACCACGCCGCATCGCGCGGCAACTTCATCACCGGTCTTCCTAAATGGGAAGTGCCCGAGGTTGAGCTCATTAAACAGCGCAAGCTATTTTTATGATTTATGATTTATGATTTATGATTTATGATTTATGATTTATGATGTGTAGCAACGAAATAGCACAATGAATGTGCAACCGGATCCAGGAAATAATGTGTGCAACATATAAGTTGTTTTAATAGTATCAATGGAACAGCGCCCTCCGGTGACAAACGTGAGCAAAGCCGACTACGTTGATGCGCTGAATGAGTACTACGGGTACAAGCACCGGTACGACAGCAAGTTTGAGGAAGACAAGAACGCCGTCAAAAATTCGGATTTGCTGACCCTTCCACAAAAACGGGCCAAAATCATGCGCATTAAGCGCAACCGCAAGTGCGTGGCGTGCGGCCAAACCGGGGGAACCCATTTCACCAATGAAGACGGCGTGCTGCGCGCGCAGTGCGGCAACCGGTCCCAACCGTGCTCGCTGCGCATTGAAATCGTGAAGGGCAAATTCATGAGCCTGGAAACCCTGGCAAATGAATCGCTGCGCACGGCCGACGTGTTGAAAGACCAGATCATTAAGACCAAGCTGGATTTGTTGTTCAATTACACCACCGAAGAAGAGGCGCTGCGCCAGTTTGAAAAGGACCGGGCGGCGCTCAACCAAGCGCTGGAGCTGTACGGCGGGTTTCGGCAAAAGTACTTGGACGTGGTGCGAAATGCCGACCGGCGCGAAGAGGTGGACGCGCTGACGGCGGAGTTTCATGCCGCGGTGCAAGAATTTAAGGACATCCTGCGGATGGGCTCGGGATCGGCGTCGTTTGTTAGGGATGCCGTGGCGCATTACGTGGGAAAGATTCAACCGCTCAGCGATGCTATCATGGAAAAACGGTACGTGTACACCGCCGTGGAACGGGATACCAGTTTAGGCGGCGACGCGCTGCGTTTGGTGCAGAAACCGTACACGCTGGAGCAGCTGGAGTTTGAGATTGACGTGCCGAGCATCACGGTGGAGGCGCGGAACCGACAGCTGCGCGAACGGCTGGCGCGCAAGCGCAAGGACCAGCTGGCTGCGTACATTTGGAACTGGACCAAGGACCAGGAGCGAATTACGGGCGACGTGTATGAAGTGGCCAATCTGGACGACCCCGACACCGGCAAGGACGAGCTCATTGACTTCATCGTGGAGAACGGCGTGCCGGCCACCAAATACACCGCCAAAACCAGATCCAGAGCCAAGGCCAAGGAACGGGCCAAGTGACAAGTTGCCAAGTGACAAGTTGCCAAGGCCAAATCCAAATGACAATAAAAATCCGGGTCAAAATTATAATGTGCATTCATTGTATCTATCCATGTCCGTATTCAGTTACATTTCATGGCCTGCGTTCATCATTAGTTTCGCAATTGGCGTGTTTTACATCTACATTTCTCTCCCCAAGCAGCGCATTGTGACCGTGTATCCCACGCAGGACAACGCGGACTACTTCAATTTTAGGGATAAGGCGCACAACTGTTTCCGGTTTGAACAAGAAATGAAGGAGTGCCCCGCAAATGACGACGCGCTCAAAACCATCCCCATGCAAACTTGAACGGGGTCACGATTTATTAATTTTATTTATTAAATGTACATGCACTTGTACCCATGCCGTTACCCGGAAAACCTACATATCAAACAAAGGAGAAAGTTGACTCTAAACTCCCAGATGAGGTCCTACGCAAAGCTGCTGCAGAACGCGCCATCTTCGATGCCGAATTAAAAAAAAAACAAGAAAAAGAAACAGCCGAAGCCCAAGCAAAATTAGCAGCCGAAGCTCAAGCAAACGCAAAATCCACGAATGCACGACATGTTAAGCCCCGGCCCTTATCAGCGCATGCCAGTGCATTCGCCACTTTAAAAATACATCCTAGTTCTACTATCTCAGAAATCAGGAAAGCATACCTCAAATTGGCAATGGAAACACATCCTGATAAAAATAAAATGCCCAAAGCGACCACTGAATTTCAGAAAATACAAGCAGCATATGAAACACTAATCAACCCCCAAAAAAACGGCGGAAGCAAGCGCCGCATTTGCCGAATGTATCGTAAAACAAAAAAAACGCATCGCCGCACAAAACATTGTCGCAAAACGTAGAATTCCAAAAAAATAAAATATAGTTATAAAACAACTTAAACATTTAGCATTGTAATAATGCAACTACATGACTTCATTCATTCTTCCACTAGTCGGGTTATTTTTGGAATAATAATGGGTCTGGGTCTTTCCAGTTTATTTAGGAAGACGTGCCACGGTCGCGATTGCATGGTGTTCAAGGCGCCCGACATGGCGGAAACCAAGAAGTTCACGTTCAAATACGACGGCAAGTGTTTTGATTATAAGATTGGTAGCACGAAATGCGATGACTCGCGCGTAAACGTGGTGCTTTGAAAAAGTTTATTTGTACATTAAATTAATGATAAAAAAACAATTTAAAGACAAACCATGTTTCAATACCAACATGAAATCCCTGTAGCGCAGGGTTCGGGGCCAAAGGCTACTGCATTGAACGTAGTTCCCTGATGTCAAGCTGGACGTTAAACGCAGCAACTGTTATACCGGCATGGCGCAGAGGCAGCGCGCGGGGCTCATAACTCCGAGGTCACTCGATCGAAACGGGTTGCCGGTATCTATCACAAATCGCATTGGTGCATCCAGGCACTGGAGCAACACCCTCACCTCAGATAAGGAGGGGTTCGGGGAACGTAGTTCCCTGAGGAGCAACACCCTCACCTCAGATAAGGAGGGGTTCGGGGAACGTAGTTCCCTGAGGAGCAACACCCTCACCTCAGATAAGGAGGGGTTCGGGGAACGTAGTTCCCTGATGTCAAGCTGGACATTAAACGCAGCTGGCATTGATGTAACTCAGTGGAAGAGATGGACTGTCGGTCCAAGGTCGTGAGATCGAAACTCACTGTCAATGCTATTCAATTTGCCTGCTTTGCAGAAACAGGTGGTCACATCCAAGGGACCTAAAACACGGCACATTTCACCGGCATGGCGCAGGGGCAGCGCGCCGTTTCACTTTGTGGGCTCATAACTCCGAGGTCACTCGATCGAAACGGGTTGCCGGTATCTATCACAAATCGCATTGGTGCATCCAGGCACTGGAGCAACACCCTCACCTCAAATAAGGAGGGGTTCGGGGAACGTAGTTCCCTGAGGAGCAACTTCTAACCGGCATGGCGCAGGGGCAGCGCGCGGGGCTCATAACTCCGAGGTCACTCGATCGAAACGGGTTGCCGGTATCTATCACAAATCGCATTGGTGCATCCAGGCACTGGAGCAACACCCTCACCTCAGATAAGGAGGGGTTCGGGGAACGTAGTTCCCTGAGGGCTCATAACTCCGAGGTCACTCGAACGAAACGAGTTGCCGGTAAAAGAGGCGAATTGCCTCAACCTTTTTCACACATTTTGATATTCATTTTTTTTAATCAAAAATAAATGAACACAACAAATGATTTTGCTTTAATTTTAGGGAACATGCCATAACACGCCGTGCTTTGCGTTATGCCCATGAAACATGAATCTGTGCAATACATAAAAGACACACACACACACACACACACACACACACACACACACACCGAAAAAAAGAAGGATGAGCGACACCACCAGCATTGACGACTTGCCCACGGCGTCTGGACAAAATGCGAATACCCAGAATCAGAATGTTGTGATCCAGAAGACGGAACCGGGCGCCATGTCGTATTCGCCCAATGTTCCCGATTTAGCGCCTTTGCAACAGCAACAGCAGCAACAACCTCAAGGAAACCTGAACCAGCAACACAATCAAGGACCGCCGCTCAATCCAAGCCAGCAACCCAACCAAAAGCTCATGAACGAATTGATCAGCGGCGTGCAGCGAGCCAGCATGACGGGCATGACCGCGCTGCCGTCCCGCGACATCCCCCGCGACACGAGCGGCATGATGCAGGATGCGCAAGTGCAGCCCACGTACGTCCCGCAGCCGCAGCGCCATGTGGACTATATTCAGGACCACGAAACCAGTTCCACACTTGAGCGCGTGATGCACCAAAACACGCGCGGGGCCAATCGCGCCGACACTTTAGAGACGTTTTACGAGGAAATTCAGTCGCCGCTCATGCTGGCCATCCTGTATTTTGCGTTTCAATTGCCGGCAGTCAAACGATACATGTTTCGGTATTTGCCATCGGCGCTCTTTAGTGCGGACGGAAACGCTAATCTGACCGGGCTGATTGCCACGAGCGCCATGTTCGGCCTCGCGTTTTACACGATGCAAAAAGGCATGACACGGTTGACCGAATTCTGAATTAATTTTGTTTCGGTATTATATGCATTAACAATGGCAAAACAAACGTTACGACGCAAAAAACATAAAAAAAGTCGGAGACTGCAACGTAAAAGTCTTGGACTACAACGTAAAAGTCTTGGACTACAACGTAAAAGTCGCAGACTACATCGTAAAAGTCTTGGACTACAGCGTAAAAGTCTTGGACTACATCGTAAGAGTCGCATTCAAAGAGGAGGACGTATTCTAACAATGTTAGAACTTTATACTGCCTTAATGTCAGAGTTGTTGGATGAAGTTTATTTAACACATGGTTTACCTGATAGCCAATTGATTAGATACCAATTGATTAGATACATCAACAATTTTTTTGTCAATCCGCGTAATTTTATAAAATGTATTAAAGCACGAATGGTTCAGGAAAACAATGAAGCCTTTTCATTTGGTCAAGTTATCACAACAACAACAACAGAAACATCCGGAATATACAATAATGATAATTTGTTTGTGGTAAATAAATTTTTATCTGAACCTAAACTACAAGAAAAATGGTTTGAATTTGTCAAAAGTTTACAAGATACAATAGATAATATGTTTGATAGTCATATTGACATGGTAACACAAGTTAAGGGACGACGACGCTATGATTTAACAAACCCCAAAGATATTGAATATTTAAGAGATTATATAAACAGACTAAAAGAAGGTGACGGACTCGGTAAAAATGCGCTTCATAAAGCACTTGATAGAATAATACAATGGCAAAAAGATGAGACAACTGGAAAACCCACACCATCCTCTTTTCTAAAAGATATAATTAAACAAGTTGAAGATAATTACCCAGCAGCAGCAGCAGAAATAAATAAACCAAAATTAACCACGCTAACCACGCTTACGGATGATAAACAAAAACAACTCAAAATATATACATCATTTGTGTCTGACTCAGCTACATTGTATATATATAACCCTAACGGAAAATTCATAATAGCAAACACATTTGCAGATAAATCCGCACAAAATGTACGCGGCGGACTTAAACAAATCCACCCAATTATAACCAGATCTTTTGTTTACAGCAATTTACAGGTTGGTACTTATATATTAGTATTAGAATCATTTCCTGAACAATATAGATCAGATGAATTAATACTCACAGTGAGTGATCCTAACAAGCTACCGGAAGTAGAAACAAGAGCAGCAGCAACAACAGGCGCAGCAGCAACACCAAGAGCAGCAGCAACAGGAGAAACAGGAGAAACAACAGTAGACCGATCATATGCTCCAGAAGGTTGGGTATTTCAAGGTAATGTTTGGAAAGGCCCAACTGGAGGATATATGCCTGTAGATACTTATAAACCAAGACCAGGTGCAGCAGCAGACCAACTGCCTGAAGGATGGAAAGCGTTAACTGATCCCGCCTCAGGCAAAATATACTACGCAAATATCACTACAGAACAATCTCAATGGGAAAGACCGGTAGCATCCGCAGAAATAAATAAACCAAAATTAACCGCCAATAAAAATACACTAAAACGTGGTGAATCTGTCTCCATAACCCCATCATTTGAATCTGACTCAGCTACATTGTATGTGACTTTTAATGGAAAGACAATGGAAGCAAACTCAGATGTAGATGGGTCCGCAATAGATGTACGAGGTGGTCTTAAACAGATCCACAAAAAACAATTTACATACTTCAATTTACCAGCTGGTGAATATACATTCCAATTAATAGAATTTCCCAATATACAACATCAATCAGACCCACTAAAAATCACAGTGAGTGAAGCAACAGAAGCAGGAGCAGTAGCATCATCAAGACCACGAGTGGATTTATTACAACAATTGGTTGACATGGATGAGAAAAATAAATAATTTTTAATTTTCGTAGAATTCAATGCATTATCTTCTATCATTTGTTATAGGTTTATAATTACAAATGATACAGCACCTTTTAGCGAAACTTCAAGAGTCACCTGCAAATGAAGCAAACAAACAAACCGAGGTAAAAGAAGTAAAAAATGCAACCGTGAGTCATTTAGACACGCCGTTCAAGTTGCCCATGGAGTATTTGCCCAAGGACATGTTGCACCCGATTGACACAAGCGTGTTGTCCGACTTGGAGCTCATTGAATGCACCAAGCAAGTGAATGCCAATGCCAATGCCAATGCTTATAATAACGCAAACGAGTCCAATAACAAGCCCATGTACGCCCATGTGTTTCAGCCGCAGTCCGCATTTGCCAAGCGCTACCTCGGCATGTGGGCCAAGCAGTTCACAACCAGCGTGCCGCACTTGCAGGACACGCAGCGCTTCATTGCATCGGCGTCCAAGGACAGAGACCCCCAGTTGAATGATTATGATAAAATAGAAGCCCTTTGGACCCGCATCAAGACCGACGCCTCGTTCCGCGACAAGTTCAACTACATTGACTACGCGCCGCTGGACATGCTGAACCGCTCGCCCGCGTTCCTGCAATTCTACAGCATTTACAACCTCTTTTCCCCCTTACTATCATTCCTCATGCCCGTCATCATGCTCATCGTGCCGTTCTTCCTCTTGAAGCTGCAGGGCGTGCCCATCAGCATGCCCACCTACTTCGGCATCATAAAGTTGATGCTGTCGCAGCACGCCGTCGGCAAGCTCATTTTTGACATGAGCTCCGTCGGCTGGGACAAGCGCATTTACATCCTCATGTCGGTCGTCTTCTACGTGGTGCAAATGTATCAGAACGTGGTGTCGTGCCACCGCTTTTACCGCAACACGTTCCTCGTGCACGATGACCTGGCCGCCATTCGCGCGTATGCCGATGCCACCATTAAGAAGATGCGCGCATTCGCGGCCCACGCGCTCACCAGCGGCGACACGTTTGCGCCCTTTGCCGCCGATCTGCAAAAGAACCGGGAGCAGCTGGAGCGCATGGTGGCGGCCTTTGACCGCATTGACCCGCCCGGGCTGTCGGTAAAGAAGTGCATGCAAATCGGCTACGTCATGCAGCAGTACTACGCGGTGTTTTCCGATGCGGGTATTGCGGCGTGCATGCAGTACAGCTTCGGGTTCAACGCGTTTGCGGAGCACGTGGCGCATTTCGGCGAGCTGCTTCAAAGTAAACGCGTTTCAGCGTGCGAGTTCATTGACGCACACAGCAGCAATAACAGCAATAACAGCAGCGCCAATAAAAAGGACAAAAAGAAGAAGAAGGACAAGAAGAAAGAAGAAGAAGAAGACGACACAGCCGGTCATAGTAAAATCGTGAACGGGTATTACGTTGCGACGGTGGTGTCCGACGGGCTTCAACCCGTAAAGAACACGGTGTCCCTGGACAAGCGGCTGGTCATCACGGGTCCGAACGCGTCAGGAAAAACCACCATTCTGAAGATGACCATGCTGAACATCCTGTTTTCGCAGCAGCTGGGGTACGGGTTTTACGAAGCGGGCACGCGCATATGCCCCTACCATCACTTGCACAGCTACTTGAACATTCCGGACACGTCGGGGCGCGACAGCTTGTTCCAGGCGGAGTCCCGGCGCTGCAAGGAGATTCTGGACAAACTGAGTGAGGGGCAACGGCACTTCTGCATTTTTGACGAGCTGTATTCGGGCACCAACCCGTACGAAGCCATTGCCAGCGCGTACGGCTACATCATGCACCTCAACAAGAACGTCAACG
>Ga0209770_10000008_pt1 | contig 157995 bp, 135 predicted proteins | sample LauGreSu1BDMLBDD_2_FD_187572 | JGI IMG/M metagenome (GOLD analysis project Ga0209770, IMG submission 187572) | Freshwater lake microbial communities from Lake Michigan, USA - Su13.BD.MLB.DD (SPAdes) (version 2) | ecosystem: Environmental > Aquatic > Freshwater > Lake | place: Lake Michigan... | reverse complement strand
GTTCCTCAAAACATTTTCAACGCTTGTTCAGGAACCAACAGTGTATTGGTAGCTGCGAATGCTCCGGTTAACCAAGGAACTCAAACGTATACCTTGAACATGATTGACTCTTGGGGAGATGGATGGAATAACAACACCATCAACGTACTGGTAAACGGAAACATCGTATTGAATAATGCGACCTTTAACAACGGGTTTAACAGCTCAGTTACCTTTACCGTAAGTGGTGGTGACGCCGTAACTACACAATTCAACGCAATTGGATCGTTCATAAACGAATGTACTTATACTATCACCAATGCTGCGGGTACTGTAATATTCTCAGGAACTCCATCAAGTTTCCAAGGACCTCCGAACTTGAACCCAGCGCATATCGTACCAACTCCTGTACAACCGAACTACGTGGTGAATTGGTACAATGCAAGCAACAATGGAGCGTTTGTGGGAACAGGATCTCCGTTCGAAACCGTTGGTTCATCCGTGATGCCGAACTCCGTTAACGGAACCTATATGTTCTACGCAGGTCTATCCTTAGGAGCATGTAACAGTGCTACTACGGTTCCTGTAACAGTCAACATTGCAGACGTATCTGCAACCATTACCCCGATTAATGCTACATGTAATGGAGTTGCTAATGGGTCATTCACAGCGACGAACTTTACGTGCGGTACTGCTCCATTTGACTACTCAGTGAACAACGGTGCCTACGGGCCCATTCCTACCAACCTTCCTGCAGGTAGCCATACGGTAGTAATCCGAGATGCCAATAACTTGTTGTCGTCCATCTATAACTTAACCATTACCCAACCGGCTTGGACTATTAATGCTCCGACCGCAGCAGCTAATGGAAGTGCTTGTGTCGGCGACATCTCTGAAATCATCTCCGCTACATCAACGATTAACGGACAAACTCAGGTCGTGGTAGATACGTTCTTCCTTGCTACGAACGTGTTCTTCCCACAAGGACAAGGAGGTACGCAATCCTTTACCCAAAACATCGTCATTCCGGCGGGTGCAACGGTAACAGGAACCGTACTGAGCGTTAATAACGTTACTACTGCTACTGGTGGATGGCCAGGCGATTATACTATTGGATTAACGGGAGCTTCTACTTTAGGAACTACGCTACTTGCGAACGTCAACCAACAAGTAACCAACGCAGGACCTTACAATCAAACACCAACGCTTCTTTCGAACAACGGCGGTAATGTAACGGTAAGTTTAACCAATACATGGGCTCCAGGAACAGGGTTCTTTGGAAGCATTGAATTAATTGTAACCTATTCGATTCCAGCAGCGGCATCCAACATGACCTGGTGGAACTCTCCAATCGCTGGAGCACAAGTTGGATCTGGTTTGAGTTTAGAATCAGTAGGTACTACTGTTCTTCCGAACACGCTTACTCCAGGAACGTACAATTTCTATGCACAAGCAGAGGCCAATGGATGTTCATCTCCAAGCCGTACACTTGTTACGGTAACGGTGAATGCCTTACCTGTTGTGAACGGCGGAAATAACCAAGCCCTTTGTATTGGTCAATCCACTTCGCTTACGGCAACTGGTGCTCCTACCTTGACTTGGAATAACGGAATTTCGAACGGTGTAACATTTACACCGAATGCGACCAACTCATACATCGTAACGGGAGTTGATGCCAACGGCTGTGTCAATCAAGATACGGTATTGGTTGTTGTTAATCCTTTACCATCCGTAAATGGTGGAAACAACCAAACTGTTTGTTTGAACACTCCAGTTGTCTTGAGTGCAACAGGCGCTAGTACGTACACTTGGACCAACGGGGTTACCAACAACACTCCGTTTACGCCAACAAGCACCAATAACTACATTGTTACGGGTACGGATGCCAATGGATGTATTAACTACGATACGGTCACGGTAACTGTGTTGCCATTGCCTAACGTCAATGCAGGTCAAGACTTCGGTATTTGTATTGGTAACGGAGCAACATTAACGGCTACAGGTGCCAATTCTTACCAATGGAATAACAACGTACTTAACGGCGTTACCTTCTTCCCGAACACCACCACCACCTACACGGTAATTGGAACGGGAGGAAATGGATGTTCTGCGCAAGATTCTATCACCGTAACGGTTAATACTACGCCAAGTATTTCATTAACGAATGGCGGAGCCTCTTGTGCCAACGGTAACGTAGCTTTGAACGCTACTTCCAACGGTGCATTCGGTGGATTCTGGTCAACGACGAACGGTGCTGGAACTTTTGCACCGAACGTATCGAACGCAAGTGTTGTTTACAACGCTAGCGTGAATGATCCATCCACAGTAACCTTTGTATATGTTGCCTTCAACCAATGCGGTGCATCGAATGATACAACTACCATCAACATCCTTGGTCTACCAAGTGTTAACGCTGGTGTGGATGCCGCAATTTGTACCAACACGAACACTACCCTTACAGCGGTAAGCAACGGTACGGTCGTATGGAACAATAACATCCTTGACGGTGTAGCCTTCGCTGTTGCAGCAGGCAATACGCAATACATCGCAACCGCTACAGGTGCAAACGGATGTACAAATACGGATACGGTTATCATTACTGGCCTAGCTTTACCTCAAGTTAATGCAGGAAATGACCAAAGCATTTGTGCTGGTGATTTCGCGACCCTTAATGCATCCGGAGCTGTAAGTTATGCATGGAACAACAACGTTATCGACGGAGTACCTTTCGCTCCTTCATCTACCGCGACTTATACCGTAACAGGTACAGGAGCGAACGGATGTAACAACACAGACAACGTTACCGTTACCGTCAATGCTCTTCCAAATGCCGTAGCAGTTGCTGCGGATCCGGTTACCCTCGTGGCAACTCCTGCTGGAGCAACTTATCAGTGGATTGATTGCGCAAGTGGTCAAACCATCGCAGACGCTACCAACGACACCTTAGTGGCAACAGCGAACGGAAGTTATGCCGTCATTGTAACGAATGCTAATGGATGTTCTGATACCTCTGAATGCATGGTGGTAGATCAAGTGGGTCTATTCTTCCCTGAATCTGCAGTCATCGCTCTTTACCCTAACCCTACCAATGGTATGGTTACCCTAGAGTTACCTGCACAAGACGGAGCAGTTGCCCATGTCTACGATGCACAAGGAAAACTAATCCTTACCGTAGCAAATGCTAAGAACGGCGAACAATTCGACCTGAGCAAATTGACTACCGGGGTTTACACGTTCCGTGTTATCTTGAACAACTTAACACACATCGAAAAAGTGGTGAAGCAATAAACCGCTTTAAAAAAACACAACAAAGGCTCCTTCGGGAGCCTTTGTTGTTTAATAGCCCAACCAATGAAAGCGGGTTTTATCCGAGGAAAACTCTAAGGCTGGAAAAGGAAACTTTACGTAGTTTAATGCTGAAACAAACTTATTGAGTTTGGGATGTTTCGGGAAAAGATTGGAGCAATCCACATCCAAAGAAAGGTAAACTTGCTGTCGGGCAGTGAATCCTTGCCAAGTACTTTGGTTACCCACTAATTTGGCATCACAACCATATCCGACGCTTAAGCATAAAAATCCCCAACGTTTTGGTAATGAAGCAAACGCATTTAATGTAATAGACCACCAATAGGTTTGACCATTGTAATCTTTGAGCAATTGATCTGCTATTCCTTTTCCCAAAACATCCGGTCGGTATTGAGCATAAGGACTTCGTCGGAACGAAAATTTCGGGTGAATAATTTGCCTTTGCCACAAAGCTTCTTGGGTTAAATATAAACCACAACCCAAGGAATTTGCCCCTATATCGGGCCATGAAAAACCCCAGCCAGTACTGAAACCATCCATTACTTCAAGCGCCGTTAGGTAGGCAAAAGCATACGAAACCCCCACCCACGGTTTCTTGGTGCCAGAAGACCACTGATGTAGATCATTAATAGACTTCGACAATGCATAAGCCGTAAATCCATGACCCAACTTATCCATTTGCATCCAATTATCCGCATCATTGAACCAATGAAACCCATTGTTTTGATAAGGTTGATACCAAACGCTTTGAAGGGCCACCAATGAACCAGTCCCTACCCCTACTAGACTAGCATGCGTAATTATCTCGCGACACTTCAAGGAATCTTGGGCTTTGTAGGAACCCAAACCCATGCAAAGAGGAAGCACTGCGAAAAATTGTCTCATGTCCCTAAATTAGGAATTAACAAAATAAACGTTGACTATTCATGAGCAAATAATACATTTGTAATAAAACAGCCATGGAGAACCGAAAAGATTGGAACGATATAAAAAGCAACGACAGCTGGTCCATTTTCAAAATCATGTCGGAATTTGTTGAGGCCTACGATCGTATGGCAAAGATTGGTCCCTGCGTGAGTATATTTGGTTCGGCACGGACCAAAGAGGAAAATCCTTATTATAAAGAATCAGTTGCCTTGGCGGAAAAATTAGCCAAACGTGGATACGGAATCATCTCCGGAGGAGGTCCGGGCATTATGGAAGCCGCGAATAAAGGAGCACAGCAAGGAAAAGGAGCCTCGGTAGGACTGAACATCGATTTGCCCTTTGAACAAAACCACAACCCTTACATTGACCCTCAACACAATTTGGAATTCGACTATTTTTTCGTTCGTAAGGTGATATTTGTTAAGTATTCTCAAGCCTTTGTGATCATGCCCGGTGGGTTTGGAACCTTGGACGAATTTTTTGAAGCCATGACCTTAATTCAAACTAAAAAGATCCGAAGAAGACCGGTGGTATTGTTCGGTAGCGACTACTGGAAGGGACTGCTTTCGTGGGTTGAAGAAACGATGTTAAAGAAAGAACATAACATTTCTGCTGAAGATTTAAATTTATTCGCGGTTGTAGATACCGTTGACGATGCGGTGCAACACATTGAGAACTTCTTTGAAAACCACCCTTACAGTCCTAACTTTTAATCCGTATCTTTGCATTAATGGGTAATTTCTTTTTAGCAGTTAAGGAATTCATTATTTCCAAATACTTTCTAAAGCAAATTGGATTAATAATTCTGGTATATCTAGGAATTGTATTAGGTTTAATGTTATTTCTCAGGTATGAAACCAATCATGGAGAGAAAATTGAAGTACCTAATCTTATTGGAAAAAGTTCGGAAGAAGGAAAAAAGATTTTAACGGAATTAGGCTTACAATACCAAATATTGGACTCCATCTATGATCCAAGTAAACCCGTAGGCACAATTGTTTCTCAGCACCCGGAAGCTACGGCAATTTCTCAACTTTTTGTAAAATCCGGGAGAATTATCTCGTTGCGCGTAAGTAAAAACAAAGAGCTCGTCGAAATCCCAGAGCTCATAGGCCGTGAAATTATTTATGTGCGCCAGAGCCTTCAAAGCCGAGGAATTGTGTTTGATATACATTATCGACCGACCAATGAGGCTAACGGGGCGGTATTAGAGGTGTTATTTAAAGGCAATCCAATATCAACAGGAACGAGGGTTCCAAGAGGGGCTCGTGTTCTTCTCATTGTGGGCGAGAAAACGGAGGAAGAAATTGAGGTTCCCAATTTAATTGGATTATCCTTTAACGAAACACGTACTGTACTGGATTCTTTAGGCGTTCCGACCTCCTACTTCTTCATTAATTGCCTCACTTCTTCTGACAGCTCAAGCGCTAAGGTCACGGAGCAAGGCCCTGAATACATCCCCGGTTTTAAGGTAACCAAATCCACTCCATTTACCTTAAAGTTGAGTAACGATCCTCCAAACAATTAGTCCATGCGCATCCTTTTATTTTTACTTTCTCTGGGTTGTATATCGGAAGGTCTTGCACAAGAGTTGTTTTCCGAACAATTTACCCCCCTCACCCGACTCACAAAGCCCAATGCAAAAGAAAAATCTGGGAGTATCGATAGCACTTTTATCTTTGCAAGCGACACCTTACAACTACCCGTATTCGATGATTTTTCAACCAATAAGTTCCAGTTTTTTCAGGGAGCTTACAACGGCCCTGGTGTCACGAGTCAAACCTACTATAGGTTGTTGGATGTTTCCAACAATCAACCCATCCCGAATAATTTGAATTACACCAATCAAATAACTTTCCGAAGAACCTATGACGCAGTAACTGACACTTACACTGATGTGAATTTTCCTTCTGTGCCATTAATTCAAAACAATTTAACCGTATTCCCCCCGATTGCAACCCCAATTTCGGTTTATCCTCCTTACTTCATCTATGATACGGTTGGAATTCCCGATGTAAGTGATACCGTCTGGATTGCTAACCCGTCTTTTTTTCAAGATTCAGCCATGGTGTTTTTTCAAACCATCAGTGATACCTCGAAAATTTGGATCGACCGTATGGCATTGAGAAACGACCGTTATGGGGTGAATCCTCGTTCGCTTGGAGTTGCTACTTTTGATGGATTGGATGAAGACGGTTATCCCTATCAATTTGGCAGTGCAGTAACCAATTACGGTGACCGCCTGACATCTAAACCCATCGACCTAACCAATTATTCTGCCTCTGACTCGCTTTATTTCAGCTTTTTATACCAACCAGAAGGGTTGGGAGACATTCCCGAAGCGGGCGACTCCTTAGTGCTTGAATTTTATGCTTCAGGCCAAGACCAATGGTTTCATGTATGGGGGGTAGCCGGGTCCGGAATTCATCCATTTCGTGCGGTACACCTCCCATTAACCCAAGCGAATTTTTTAACCGATGGATTTCGCTTTAGATTCAGAAACTACGGTGGACTTAGCGGGTCATTAGACCACTTTCATATTGATTATGTCCATCTTCGTGCACTTTCATCCTACAATGATACCCTATTTAAGGACTTTGCACTCTGTTACCCCGTGTCAAGTTTATTAGAAAACTATACCTCCGTTCCTTGGGATCATTATAAAAATACTGCCTCCAATGTTATGGAAAACGGCCTAGAAATTAAAGTTTATAACGGGAGTAATGCTGCCGAAAACTATCAAAACGGCCAAATTGAAATTCTCCAAGGCGGTGTTCAACAAGGCACGTTCAGTCTCCCTGGTTTTTTGCTTGCTGAAGGGAATATCAATTACAATCCTTCAACCTATTATACTTCGTACCACGACCTTTCTATGGGGTATGAGTTCAATAGATTATTACCCGGTGATTATCAAACTTTCGACATAAAAACGACAGTTTCTGCACAATTCCCAAATCTAATTTCCAATGACTCTTGTTCTTTCACGCAGGGTTTTTATAATTATTACAGCTATGATGATGGTTCTGCAGAAGCCGCTTTCGGTCCTACGGGAGCCCAGTCGATGTTGGCCGTTCATTTCAATGCCTATGAAGCGGATTCGCTTTTAGGGGTTTACTTGCATTTCGTACCTTCCGTAGTCGATGTTTCCAATAAATTGTTTTACCTAACCGTTTGGGAGGATAATAACGGGATCCCTGGAAACTTGCTCTATCAAGACGATGTATTTTCCCCGCGGCAACCAACCTACAATCAGGGTTTAAATAATTTTAATCCGTATTATTTTGCTGGAGGAATTAAAGTGCCTGTTTCCACTTCTTTTTTTGTTGGTTGGAAACAAGTCGACGCCCTTAGGTACAATTTAGGCTTGGATCGAAACATTGATCATTCAGACGAAATCTTCTACAGTGTTGACTTCGGAGGCACTTGGCAAAACCCTCCATTTGCTGGTTCGCCCATGCTTCGCCCAATCTTTTCAACGGCGCTGGATGCTGTGCTTAACCTTACATCAAGCACCGAAGAAAAAAAGTACCGCGTGTTTCCCAACCCGTCCAACATACAAGCAGTAATTGAAAGCCCATATCCGGACGAAGAGGGTTACTTAATTTTCGGATTAACGGGTCAAAAGAACTTTGAAATTGAGGGGAATATCCTACATGTGGAAGGCCTTGCACCAGGTTATTACCTCATAAAATCAAAAATCCACCAACAATTGCCCATCAAGTTTTTACGTGTTGAATAATAACGATGATATTGCAGAACATGACGAGGAGGATTTATTCGAACACCATCGATTTCAGGTAGATCCAGGACAACAAATATTACGCATCGATAAATATTTAATCGATCGCCTTCCTAAAACATCGCGGAATAGAATTCAGGTCGCAGCTCGAAATGGCAGTATTTTAGTGAATGGGAAGGCCGTAAAACCCAACCATCGCATTAAGCCAAAGGATGACATTTCAATTGTCATGCCCTACCCTGTACGAGAACTCAAACTCATTCCACAAAATTTGAATTTGAATGTGCTCTATGAAGACGATTCGTTGCTCGTCATCAATAAACCGAGCGGCCTCGTCGTTCATCCGGGATATGGGAATTATTCTGGAACTTTGGTCAACGGATTGGTCTATCATTTCGAAAACCTACCCTCGCTGCCTCACAATTATTACGGTCGTCCTGGACTCGTGCACCGGATTGATAAAAATACCTCAGGGTTATTAGTTATTGCTAAAACTGAAGATGCGCTAACTCATCTAGCGAAACAGTTTTTTGATAAAACCACTCAACGGATTTATTATGCACTCGTATGGGGAAATCTTAAGGAGGGAGGAACCATCGTTAAAAATGTAGGTCGATCGCCCAAAAACCGAAAAATCATGACTGTTTTTGAAGAAGACTCCGAGGGAAAAATCGCCATTACCCATTATAAACCCCTAAAGAACTACGGAATTGTTACCCTGATTGAATGTCGTTTGGAAACCGGTAGAACGCATCAAATTCGTGTTCATTTGCAATCCATTGGTCATCCATTGTTTAATGACCCTGAATACGGCGGCAATAAAGTACTACGTAGCAACCTTTCGGGGGCTCAACGTGCCCTCATAGAAAAAACACTCTTTTTGTTGCCTGGACAAGCCTTGCATGCGAAAACGCTTGGATTTAAACATCCAGAAACGGGGGAATTACTGAGCTTTGACTCCGACTTACCTGAAAAATTCCAAGAAGTTTTGAATTTTTGGTCAAATACACCTTTTGGAATTTAACGTTTCTTTTCCTACTTTTGCTCGGAACTGCAAGTTTTAATTAAACCTTTTATATGAAGCTACGCCTAATCCTTCTTGTTTGTCTCGGTTTCAGCGTTATCAACTATGCACAAACCAACCAGCCAAAATACATCGCTGAAGCGGTAAAACTGTATGAATCCGGCAAATACTTTGAGGCCATGCCCAAATTAGAAGCTGCTTACAACAAAATGACCAATAAAGGGAAGTCCATCACCGAAAAAGGATCGATGGCCTTTAAATTGGCCGATTGTTATCGCAAAATGGAACAGTACGATAAAGCCGCTCAATGGTACGGTGCGAGCATCGAGTTAAAGTATTACGATGTTGAACCGAAGGTCTATTATTTCCACGGAGAAATGCTTCGTATGACTGGGGACTTAAAAAAAGCAAAAGAAAGTTACTCCAATTACAAGAACAAGCGCGGTAAAGATACGTCCATAGATGTCGAGAGCTTAATTGATAATTGCCGAGAAGGTGCGGCGGTTCATTCAGAGGAATCGAGGTATGATGTTCGCGCGTTGGACAAACTCAATGCTAAAGAATTTGATATGGCCCCTTTTATTTCCGATAAAAAAGAAGGGCAAATTTTCTTCGGAACTCAGCGTGAAGAAGTAGTTAATCCGGCGAGAGACCCTATTACTGGTGAAAAATTCATGGATATTTGGGTAGCGGAATTCGACGCGAAAGGTGAATTTGTTTCGGCAAAAAGTATCGACAATAACAACTTAATTAACACAAAAGACAACGAAGGAACGGCTGTTATGGACCGTAAAGGCAAAACCCTGTTTTTTACCCGTTGTCCATCAGCCCCTAAAAAGAACTTAGGTTGCGAAATTTGGAGTGCCGATCGTTCAGGAGAGGATTGGGATAATGTTCAAAAAATTTCCATTCTGAAAGGAGGCGACTCTATCTCAGTTGGTCATCCGTGCATTACAGCAGACGGTCAGATGTTGATTTTCGCATCCAACATGCCAGGAGGAATGGGAGGAAAAGATTTATGGTATTTGACCTACAATAAGAAGGAAAAAATATGGGATGAAAAACCCATCAACATGGGCCCAAGCATTAATACTGCAGGCAATGAATTGTTTCCGTCCCTTTCTGCGGATGACAGCTTATTCTTCTTCGCAAGCGATGGTCACCCAGGAATTGGAGGTTTGGATATCTTTAAAGCGGTGATTCAATCCAACAAAGCGGACGCCGTAAAAAAATGGGGGAATCCAGCGAACATGTTGAACCCTATTAACTCCTCCGCTAACGATTATGCTCTGACCATCCGTAAAGATCTTAAAAGTGGTTATTTTACCTCAGAACGCTCTAATCCGAAAAACAGAACGTATACCCCCGATATTTATGAATTCACGACTCCTCCCGTTAATTTCGAACTTACCGTGGTTGTATACGAACTTGGAAATAAAAACAAGAGAATTGAAGGAGCAAGGGTAACGGTAAATGAAGTGCAGGGTCAATCTTGGGAAGGGCTTACCTCAGACGGTAAAACTAAAGGCAGTAAAAAAGGTCAAACCGATAAATGGGCAGACCGAAAAGGGGATAAGCAAAATCCACGATACATCAATCCAGGTTTTGTTTATCAAATAAAGGCCTCGAAAGAACGATACTTCCCCATGTCAAGGCCTGCTGAAATAACCACGAATATCTACGATAATAAAAATAATAAAATTGGTGTTCTAGAACAGTCTAAAAGCTTTTTGGTAGAAATTCCTTTAATTCCTATTGAACTTAGAACGCCGGAAATTCGTTACCATTTGGATAAATGGACCTTTGTGAATGACAATACCATTAAGTCAAATGACTCGTTACAGTTCCTTGTGAATTTGTTGAAAGATAATCCAGACATCGTTATTGAATTATACTCACACACGGATAGCCGTGATACCGAAATTCACAACCAAGCGCTTTCAGAAAACAGAGCTAAGGCAGTTTACAATTATCTGGTCAACATTGACCCTAGAAATAAATGTAGAATTATCCCCTTCGGTAAAGGAGAAAGCGAGCCAGCAAAATACATTGATGACAAAGGTGTTGAGCAAGTACTAACAGAAGCTTACATCAATCAATTTAAGTCGGATAAAGTTAAATTCGAGGCATTACATCAGCTAAACCGACGCACAACCGTTAAAATTGTTATGCAGCCTGGAACAGAGAATCCCGTTATTTTTGACGACAAAGCCCCTTGTTCTCCGGATCCAAGTTTCTTCAAGTATACTGATCCGCTTCCGCGTTAAATTATAAAACTTTGTAAAAAGCCGGTGTTACCGGCTTTTTTTTTGTATTTTAAGGTTGTGAAGGAGGATTTGTTGCAGTGGGCATGGGCTAAGAAATTGTTACAGGGCGTAGACTCTATCTCTCGACTTCCCATAGAAATACAAAAAACAGGAGCGTGGAATGTCTCGCGTCCCGGTCCTGACTTCACAGGGGCCGTAATAAAAACCGGAAAAATAACGTGGTTTGGTGATGTTGAGGTTCATCTTAAATCATCTGATTGGATCAGACATAAGCATCATTTAGATCCACGCTATACAAGCGTTATTCTACACGTTGTTCTGGAAGACGATGCTCCCTTGATCATCCATGGGGAAGCTATTCCTAGTTTGATCGTTGACCCCATAACAGTAAAAGTACTTTTGAAATTAAAGCAACAACCCCAAAAAGAATTGCCTTGTATTCGTATTAAGCTCCCTTTCGACGGACTTCAATTGAAATGGTTTTGGGAGCAAAGAATGGCAAGAAAGGTACAAAGTTCATCCATTGAATTGCACATTGCTGAATATTTAATGAACAAAACGGATGGCTTGTTTTTGGAAAAAGGCACAAAACGACAACGGGATTGGCAAAAACTTAAAAAATCACTATTAACTGCCAAAGCCATGGTACAGGTAAGAAACCTTTCCTCCGATGCTTATCAACAACTGCAGCAATATCAATCGTTGATGACAGAGGCCAACCTCACTAAATTCGAACGGCAACTCATCCTTTTAAATGGAATAATTCCTTTAATTTGGCAAAGGACAAAAAACGAAGAGGTTATTCGTTTTTGTAAGAATATGGAAGCAGAACGCTATGCTAAATTGAAGGATTATCAAAAAATGGGAAATAAAATTGAAAATGCTTTTGAAAGCCAAGCAATTTTAGAAATTAATCGTCAACTTTGCTTGCAACAAAAATGCTTAACGTGTACCAAGGCTAAAAACCTCTTTAACTCGTGAGAAGAATTATCCAAAAAATAATGTTTTTTATGGAACTCCAATCCTACGGTGTATGCGTTTGGTTAGCAAAACAATTGGGAATTAATCGATATAAAGTCAGACTTGGTTTCGTTTACTTCACCTTTCTTGGTTTGGGCTCTCCCATTCTTCTCTATTTAATTATGGCCTGGATACTTGAACATCGCCATTATTTTCGATTTCAATGGAGCCCAAAAAAATCGGTATGGGAGCTTTGAGATTGCTAATCACCGGGTCCAATGGGCTTTTGGGCCAAAAAATGGTGGCCATGTGCCTCGTTCATCGTATGGATTTCGCTGCTATTTCTTCAGGCCCCAATAGGAATCCCGATTGCCCAGATTCAAATTACACCGCACTTGACATCACTCGAGAACAAGAGGTTTTGACCTACTTGGATTCCCATAATTTTACGCACATCGTTCATACTGCAGCTATGACCAACGTAGATGCTTGCGAATTAAACGCTGCTCTTTGTAATGAAATCAACTACCTAGCAAGTAAAAGATTGTTCGAAATAGCGCAAAAAAAAGGGTGCCATTTTACCTTATTATCGACTGATTTTGTGTTCGATGGTCATCAAGGAAATTATATTGAAACGGATATGCCTAATCCTCTTAGCGTTTACGGAAGATCCAAGTGGATGGCCGAACAAGAATTGATTCAATCCGCGTATTCCAAATGGGCCATCGCGCGTACCATCATTGTTTATGGTAAAGGACATCAATTGAATAAATCCAATATATTTTCTTGGTTAATGCAAGAGCTAACCCAAGGAAAGGAGGTATCGCTCATTACCGATCATTTCAGGGCTCCTACTTGGGCCGAAGATTTAGCTGAGGGTTGCCTGTCCATTGTTCGCCACGATGCCTCTGGAATTTTTCATTTAAGCGGACCGGAAACGTTATCCATTTACGAAATTGGCCTCAGAGTAGCGAGGTATTTAGGGGTTTCGGAGCGTTTGATTAAACCGATCAATTCAAAGAACTTAAACCAACCTGCACCGAGACCCGCCATGACGGGATTTAACCTTGAAAAATCTGCTTCAATACTCGGGTATAAACCCCATTCCATTGAGGAAACCCTCGAATACCTTTAAGGAATTGTGTTCGTTAAATTAAAATAATATCTTTATCCCCATTCAAAACAGAGAATATGTCAAAAAGTCCATGGAGAAAAAAACCCATTTCTGCTTATCAAGCGGAAATGAAAAAAAGTGAACTTAACCGAGTTCTTGGCCGATGGGGATTAACATCCTTGGGCATAGGGGCCATTATTGGCGGTGGTATTTTCACCTTAACAGGGATTGCTGCGCACGATCACGCGGGACCTGCATTAGCTCTTTCGTTTGTAATTGCGGGCGTTGGTTGCCTTTTTGCATCCTTGTGTTATGCTGAATTTTCTTCGGTATTGCCCGTTGAAGGATCTGCTTATGCTTATTCATACGGAACCATGGGTGAAATTTTCGCGTGGATAATCGGTTGGAACCTGATCCTCGAATACATGATGGGTGCTACCACGGTTGCCGTTGCTTGGAGCGGTTATTTTGAAAAACTTTTGCATCAGAACGGAATCGATCCTCCAATGTGGCTTATGAATGATCCTGTAACAGCTGCAGAAAAAGCAGCCGATGCAGGTGTTGCTGCACCTGCTTTTGCATTTAATCTCCCTGCATTATTAATCACTTGGGTCGTTACTTCCATCCTTATCAAAGGAATCAAAGAGGCGGCTAAAACCAACAATTTAATCGTTATATTAAAAGTTGCCGTGGTGCTCTTCGTTATTTTTGTTGGGTTTTTCTTTATTGACACAGATAATTACACCCCGTTCATCCCAGAACAGGTTATCGATGATACAGGAAAAAGTCATTTTGGTTGGTCCGGTGTCATTACTGCTGCGACCATTGTGTTTTTCGCATATATAGGATTTGACGCAGTATCTACTCAAGCGGGAGAGGCAAAAAACCCCAAAAAGGATGTTCCCTTCGCGATAGTGATGTCATTAGTTATATGTACAATCCTTTATATCATCGTATCCTTGGTCTTGACAGGGATGGTTAAATACAACCAACTTGATCTTAAAGCTCCTGTAGCGTCTGCTTTTGAAGGCGTTGGAATGCCTTGGGCAACCGTACTCATTACCATTGCTGCGGTAGCGGGATTAACCTCTGTCATGCTGGTGATGATGCTCGGACAAACGCGAATTTTTTTGGGAATGGCGAAAGATGGCCTTCTACCACCAAAAATATTTGGTAAAATCCACCCTAAATACAAAACCCCATACATAAGCACCATTTTAGTTGGGTTGGTTGTTTCAATCGTTGCGGCTGTAACGCCCATCGACAAGGTTTCTGAAATGTGCTCTATGGGTACCTTACTGGCTTTTTCGATGATTTCTATTGCCGTGGTGGTTTTACGTGTTAAGCAACCTAACCTGGAAAGGCCGTTTAAAACCCCTGCCCTATTCATCATTGGACCACTGGGTGCCTTGTTTAACATCGGACTTATGTACTTTGTTAGACCAGAAACCTGGGTTGCCTTTTTAATTTGGACTGGTTTAGGTGTGGTCGTTTATTTTCTTTATTCACGGAGAAAAAGCAATCTGAACGATCCCAACTACTTAGCCTCCTTGAAAGGACATGACGGCATTGTTGAGGCCTCAGAAAATTTAACCAAGGAAGATTAACCTTTTTACTTGGAAAGCCCCAAAAAGTCCTTAGGATTGCTGGATGCCACCTTGCTGGTGGCAGGTTCCATGATTGGATCCGGTATCTTCATCGTTTCATCCTTGATGTTAAACGACATTGGTTCACCTGCCTGGATGTTGCTCTTGTGGATTATTACCGGCATCATTACCATTCTAGCGGCACTCAGTTACGGAGAATTAGCTGGAATGATGCCCAATGCCGGAGGACAATATGTTTACATACAGCGGGCTTATGGTAGGCTGCTCTCTTTTCTCTACGGCTGGACGGTGTTTACCGTAATACAAAGTGGTGTAATTGCGGCAGTGGCGGTGGCTTTTGCAACATACACCGCCGTTTTTATTCCCGAATTGAACTATGTGTTGTTGGACCTTTCTTTCGTTGAAATCACGTATGCTAACCTTGTTGCTATTGGATCAATCTTGCTTCTAACGTATTCCAATACTTTAGGGCTTCAGAACGGCAAAATCATCCAATTTCTGTTTACATCCGCTAAGTTGTTTGCGTTATTCGCCCTTATCTTACTGGGTATTTATTTCGGATTCCATTCCTCCGTATTCGAACACAACTTCAGCAATCCATGGAATGCCTTTCAAACCCTAAGAGACGACAGCGGAAACATCACTGGAACTAACAGCCTTGCGGGTTGGGCCTTGATTGGTGCCCTCGGAACTACCATTATCAACGCCCTTTTTTCTGCTGACGCGTGGAATAACGTTACCTTCATTGCAGGAGAAATCCGAAATCCTCAAAAAAATATTCCCCGCAGTTTATTCTTCGGCACCCTAATCGTTACCGTCATCTATGTTTTGGCCAACCTTGCTTATTTAATGCTTCTTCCGAACGAATCGATTATCAATGCGCCAAGCAACCGTGTAGGGGCGGCGGCAGCTGAAGTAATCTTCGGCCCAACTGGGGGATTGATCATGGCGGGGCTGATTATGATTTCAACCTTCGGATGCAACAACGGACTTATCCTAGCTGGATCTCGGCTTTACCAAGCAATGGCAAACGATGGACTATTTCTTAAAGAAGCAGGGCAAGTCAACCGGCATGGGACGCCTTCTGTAGCTCTTTGGGTTCAATGCCTGTGGGCCTCCCTTTTGTGCCTCTCGGGAACCTACGGGGATTTATTAACCTACAGCACGTTTGCGAGCCTCCTTTTCTACATCATTACTATTTACGGTATATTCCGACTGCGTAAAAAAGAACCGGATACCCATCGTCCCTACCGCGCATTTGGATATCCCATATTGCCTGCTCTGTATTTGTTGGTGGCCGTTATAATTTGTGGCATTCTTTTAATCTATCGGCCGGAAAACACGTTATTAGGTATAGGAATTGTCCTACTTGGAATACCCTTCTACTTATTTTTCAACAAACAACAATAGCAGCGAACCTTCCTGCGTTCCTTGGTTAAATTTAAACCAATGGTCACCAAAAAAACAAAAATTAGCCTCGCTTTGTGGGGGCTTTTTATTTTCATTGTCATACTGACTCCTCGCATCCTGCGCAATTTAATTCCAGACCAACCTATAGAGCTCACCGTACAGCAGCAGCAAGAAATACAAGAAATGATCACAACCAATCAACAACCTAAAAAACACTTTTTTACTCGAAAAAAATACCGTCGTCCCCCGCATTTATTTAATCCTAATCAATACTCACTCGAAGAATGGAAGTCATTGGGGCTATCGGAAAAACAGGCGGCGGCAGTTATGAAATTCTGTCGGTTTCCATTGAAATCGAATGCAGACCTTCAAAAAATATTTATTATCCCCGAGGAACTTTATCAACTGATAAAAGATTCCACGTATTATGAACCATTGCCCTCCTATGAAATTAAACCCAAAGAGGTTTTCAAAAAGAAGCAACCGCAAATTGAACCAATCCATATGGTTCATTTGGACAGTGCTCGATTGGTTGCGTTACCGGGAATTGGGCCGTTTTATGCGAAAATGGTCATGAAGTATGAAAAAGCATTGGGAGGATTTCATGCTAAAGAACAATTGTTGGAGGTATACAAAATGAACGAAGAAGTCTACGAAATACTTTGCAAACACCTGAACTTTAATCAACCTAACATTCGCAAGATTTCCATCAACCAAGCGACGAAAGAGGAACTTGCAAAACACCCGTACATTGATAATTGGCAAGCAAACTCCATTATAAAAATGCGTAAACAGCTGGGAGGGTTCCAATCCTTAAGAGAATTGCTCGATTCACATTTAATTAACACAGAAACCTTTGAAAAAATTCTTCCATACGTATCTTTGTAGTATGGAATTAAGCGAAAGAATCAAACAAACCGTTCGAGACGTCAAGGATTTTCCGAAAGAAGGCATTGTTTTTAAAGACATTTCTACGATTCTTTTGAATTCCGATTTATGCAAGGATATCGTTTCACACCTTGCTGAAAAACACCGAAATTCGAACTTACAGGGAATCGCTGGCATTGAAAGCCGCGGATTTCTTTTTGGGTTTCCTTTGGCCATGGCCCTCGGTATTCCTTTCATCATGATCCGCAAAAAAGGAAAGTTGCCCTACAATAAAGTCTCTTATGCCTACCACCTCGAATACGGTTCTGCAGAAATTGAAATGCACTCCGATGCCTTCAACCCTGGCGATAGAATCCTAATACACGATGACCTTTTGGCAACAGGGGGATCGGCAGCAGCAGCGGCAGAACTGGTCCACAAATGCGGCGGCAACGTTGCAGGATTTGATTTTCTGGTAGAATTGTCCTTCTTAAACGGCATAAACGCACTAACCTCCTACAATACACCCATTTCCAGTTTAGTTCAATATTAATCATCAATCCCTTCCATCATGAACTTTGAAAAAAATGAGAACCAATTAATGATTGCGCAAATGGTACGCGATTTCGCTGAAAAAGAAATCCGTCCCAACATGATGGCGTGGGATCGAGATGAAGAATTCCCCGTAGAAACCATGAAAAAAATGGGAGAACTGGGGCTCTTAGGCATCTTCATTCCTGAAGCTTACGGTGGTTCTGGTTTTGGGTATTTTGAATATGCTACAGCCCTTATGGAGCTTGGGAAGGTATGCGGTGGAGTTGGATTAAGTGTCGCGGCGCATAACTCCTTATGCACTGGTCACATTTATTATCACGGCAACGAAGAACAAAAACAGCGCTTTTTACCCAAGTTAGCGAGCGGTGAATTCATCGGTGCCTGGGGACTTACCGAACCCAATACAGGATCTGATGCCATGCGTATGAAAACCACTGCTGTAAAAGACGGCAACGATTGGATCATCAATGGAGCGAAAAACTGGATCACTCATGGGCTTTCGGGAGATGTTGCTGTCGTTTTAGTGCGAACAGGAGAACTCTTAGACAGCAATGGCATAACAGCATTTATCATCGAAAAAGGAATGCCCGGATTCTCTGCGGTAAAAATCAAGGATAAATTTGGCGTTAGGGCAAGCGAAACGGCTGAACTTATTTTCGACAACGTTCGTGTTCCACAAGAAAACGTTATTGGAGAAGTCGGCCAGGGATTCCGTCAAGCCATGCAGGTGTTGGACGGTGGGAGAATTTCCATTGCAGCACTAGGTTGTGGAATCGCACGTGGCGCCTTTGAAGCATCCGTTAAATACGCTAAAGAACGGGAGCAATTTGGGCAACCGATTGCAGGATTCCAAGCAATCGCCTTTAAATTGGCGGATATGGCCACCGAAATTGAAGCATCAGAATTGCTAACCTTTCAAGCAGCCTACCGAAAAAACAACAAATTGAGTGTTACTCGAGAAGGAGCCTATGCTAAATATTTTTCTTCCGAAGTGGCGGTTAGGTGTGGAAATGAAGCGGTGCAAATTATGGGAGGTTATGGTTATACCCGAGAATATCCTGCTGAAAAGTTTTTGAGAGACTCCAAATTGCTGACCATCGGTGAAGGGACCTCTGAAATTCAAAAACTTGTTATTTCCCGCGATATTATCCGCTAAAATTTTTGGATGTTAGTGGGTTTCGTGTATCTTTGCAAACCAAAAGTTAAAATGTATGTTGATTATTCCAATTAAAGAAGGCGAAAACATCGAGAAAGCGCTTAAGAAGTATAAGAAAAAATTCGAAAAAACGAACGTAATGAAACAGTTACGTGACCGTAAAGAATTTGAAAAGCCTTCGATTGGTCGTCGTCAGGAAATCATACGTGCAGCTTACAAACAAAAAATGCAAATTCAACAAGGGTAACCTTGTTCTCCAGTTATCGTTAAGGGGCTTAGGCCCCTTTTTTTATGCTTGAACCTTTCTTAGAATACCTTCGTTACGAAAAACGCTTTTCCGAGCACACTCTGACCGCCTATCAACACGATTTGCAACAGTTTCTTACGTTCGCATCCATAAGCTCGGTCAGCGAATTAAATGGGTTAAAACCCGTTTTCATTCGAGGGTGGATGGTAGCGCTCATTGAAGAGGGATATAACAACAAAAGTGTAAACCGAAAATTAGCCGCCTTGCGAACCCTGTATAAATGGCTCAAAAAAGAGGGTCTTGCCACCCACAACCCCTTAAGCCGGCTTAGCGGTCCAAAAACCGAAAAACGGCTTCCGAGTTTTGCTCGGGAACAAGAACTTACTCCACAACGCATTGAAACCTTGTTCACCGACGATTTCGAAGGCAAGCGGGATGAACTAATCCTCGAAATTTTTTACCAAACGGGAATGCGTTTGAGTGAACTCATTGGCTTGAAAGTGGAAGATGTACAGCAACAAAGCCTCAAAGTGCTCGGAAAAAGAAACAAGGAGCGCATCATCCCTATTGCCCCCGAACTATACCAAAAAATTCAATCCTATCTATCGTTGAGAGCCCCTCTAGCAAAAACCCAGCATTTATTCATTCTAGCCAACGGTAAATGCCTGTATTCTGTATATGTATACCGGAAAATTCACGCGCTTTTAGGCACTCTAACGCACTTAGACAAACGCAGTCCACACGTATTACGACACACTTTTGCCACCCACATGCTGAACAACGGTGCAGGATTGGAAACGCTAAAAGCACTATTAGGGCATACATCGTTGGCCGCCACCCAAGTATACACGCACAATTCCTTTGCGCAGCTCAACCAAATTTATCAGCATGCGCATCCGCGCATGAAACGTGCTTAAGGATTGTTCCTCAGTTTAGGGTTATTGATATGCCGGGTTGCATCCCGCTGGTTTTTTTTATCCAGGTTGGTTTGAAGTGCCGCTTCCATATCAACTCCCGTTTGATTGGCAATGCAAAAGAGTACGAAAAGTACATCGGCCAGTTCATCCCCGAGATTTTTAGCTTTGTCTGAGTCTTTTTCACTTTGTTCTCCGTAGCGTCGTGCCATTATCCTCGCCACCTCACCCACTTCTTCCGTTAGCATGGCCAAATTGGTTAAAGGGTCAAAATACCGCACTCCTTTTTCGTGAATCCAACGATCAATTATGGCTTGTGCTTCTTTAATTTCCATGGTGTTTCATGTATTTTGCGACGTACTTACCGATAATGTCAAATTCCAAATTCACAGAATCTCCCGCTTGTAAGAACTTAAAATTGGTGTGTTCGTAGGTGTAAGGAATAATGCAAACGCTAAAGAGGCCAGGCTGCGAATCGACCACGGTTAAACTCACTCCATTCACGGCAATCGATCCTTTTTCCACCGTTAAATCCTTGCTTTCGTAAGTGAAAGTAAATTTCCAGCTTCCATTCATGTCCTTCACTGATATGCAACGTCCTTGGGTGTCCACATGGCCTTGAACCATGTGTCCGTCAAGGCGTCCGTTGGGTGTCATGCAACGCTCGATGTTAATCTTGTCGCCAATTTTCCAAGTACCCATGTTTGTTTTATCCAAGGTCTCCTTGATGGCTGTAACAGTATAATTCGAAGCCGAGGTATCAACAGCAACTACGGTTAAGCAACATCCGTTATGGCTGATGCTTTGGTCTATCTTGAATTCTGGCACGAGTGCAGAATAAAACGTAAGATGGAGGTTTTCCTGGTCTTTCACAAGGCTCTTTACCAACACCATATCCTCCACAATTCCTGTGAACATGTTATTTGTTTTTATTGGTGAATTTATACCCAACTCCTCGTATTGAATGAAAGAACGCTGGTGCTTTCTGATCCGGCTCAAATATTCTACGAAAGGTGAGTACAAAATTATCGATAGTTCTCGAGGTAGGATAAGCATCTTCGCCCCAAACTTTGTCTAAAATTTCCTCTCGAGATAAAACTTTGTTTTCATTCAGGGTAAAAAGTTTTAATAAGGCCGCCTCTTTTTTCGAAAACTGATGGATACCATTATTTTGAACATTGACAGCCGTTAGGTTATCAAAATCGATTTCCCAGGGCCCGATAAAATATTGTTGCGAGGTCTTAGGTAAAAGCACCTGTACACGGAGCAAGAGTTCTTCAAGGTCAAAAGGCTTCGGCAAATAATCGTTGGCTCCGGCCCTTAGGCCTTCGATCCGATCTTGGGTGTTGGATTTAGCAGAAAGAAAAAGTATGGGCGTAGCATATTGCTTTCGTATTTCAAGGCATATGTCAATCCCTGATGTTCCGGGCAACATATTATCCAAGATGATAAGATCGCAACGGATTAATTCATGTTTTCCCTCAACAGCAGCATTTCCGTTCGTGTAACTGATTACCTCATGCCCTTCCAATTCCAAGTTTAATTGAATGAATTCCTTTAAAATTAAATCGTCTTCAACCAACGCAATTTTTGCCATATTAACTCAAAACAAATATTGTATATTTGGGGTGAATTTATGTAAATCCCCCCTTATGAAAAAATCTACCTTCGTTTTTGTTTTGTTCACGTGCTTATCGCTGTCTTATTTCGGACAAGTTTCGACTATAGAGCGCACTGTATTCGGTAAAGATATTCCAACCCTGAATGTTGCTCCTCCCAACGTTGAACAATTGCTTTTAGAAGACCAAACGAGAGATGAACTGGGCTTGTTGTACCGAAACGGGGTTGCCCGAACGGTTAATGTTTCTCCGCTGAACAGTGGTTCATGGTCTACCTTACCAAACGGTGACCGTCAATGGTCGCTTCGTGTTAAATCACCAGGAGCAGAGGCCTTGAGTTTCCTTTTTGAAACCTTTAAAATTCACGGGGGAACAACCCTAGAAATTCGCAACAACGGGGGAATGTTGTTGCACCCTGTAATCACCTCATCGGAGGTACAAGACCATTTCATGTACAATGCTGCACTTTGCTTCGGAGACGAAATGGTACTTTTATTGACCGAACCTAAAAACACGGTTCCTTCGGAAATTTTCATCGACCGAATCATGTACGGATACCGATCCATTGCAAAACCTGAAAACAACAAAATCAACGAATCAGAGGCTTGCGAAGTGAACGTCAATTGTACCCCTGTTGGATCCAATTGGCAGGATGAAAAGCGAGGTGTAGCACGAATTTTAGTGGTCGACGGAGGTTCACAAGGGTGGTGTTCAGGATCCCTCATTAACAACCTAGCTAACGACTGTAAGCCCTTGTTTTTAACGGCTTTGCATTGCGGTGTTACGGCCACTGCTTCCGACTTTAACCAGTGGCGGTTTTACTTCCGCTATGAAGCTCCTACCTGTACGAACCCCAATACGGCTGGGACGTTAGACGATTACTTCATCACCGGTTGTTTTAAATTATCTGATTCAGGAGACGGCGGGGGTGCCTCTGGATCCGATTTTCTATTAGTTCAATTGGGTACGGCAGCCAACCAAGCATCTACGGTTACTACGCTCAAATCTGCCAACTTTAATGCTTATTGGAATGGTTGGGACGCAAATAACACTGCAACTACCGGAGGGGTTGGCATTCACCACCCTGCTGGGGACATCAAAAAAATCTCCACGTTCAATGGAAATACGGTTTCCTCTGCTTGGAACGGAAACGGTCTGCAATCCCATTGGAGGCTCACTTGGTCCTCCAATGCTAACGGTTACGGAGTCACCGAAGGTGGATCCTCTGGTTCGCCTTTATTTAACAATTCCGCAGGACGTATCGTTGGTACGCTCACGGGAGGAGGTTCTTTTTGCAATGCAACCAACCAACCCGATTATTATGGTAAAATATCCTACCACTGGACTTCGAATGGAGCGGCTAACAACCGCCGTCTTAAGCCATTTTTAGACCCTGCAAATACGGGAGCACTTACCCAGAACGGTTCTGCTGACCCTTGTTCTAACCCAACCGTTCCTGTTGCAAACTTCGTAGGCAATCCTACCACGGTTAACGCGGGAAGTAACGTCTCGTTTACGGATATGACCACCGGTGTACCAACTTCTTGGGCTTGGACCATCTCTGGCGCTGGATGGACTTACACAGGAGGAACCAGCGCAAGCTCACAGAATCCCGTAGTAACGTTTAATACCGTTGGCCAATATACCGTAACCCTTGTTGCATCCAACGCACAAGGAAATGACTCAGAAATTAAGAACAACTACATCACCGTTGTTCAAAATACCGGTCCTTGTGCCGCTGCTGCAGATACGTGCGATGAATACATTAAGACCTTTATGCTTAACAGCATTAACAACAATTCCAATGCGTGTTCGGTCGGAGGATATGCTGACTACACTAACATTTCCACCAGCTTAGCAAAAGGCAACGCTTACAGTGCGACCGTGGTACCAGGGATTATTGGACAAGCAGGGAACATTGCATACACGGGAGACGAATTGGCGATTTGGATCGACTACAACAACGACAACGACTTTGCGGATGCAGGAGAACAAGTCGGCTACGTTTTAGTTGGAGCAGGTTGGAGCAACGTATTCAACTTTACGGTTCCCATGAATGCTACAACAGGAATGGTGCATTTACGAACGCGTATTTCATATCAAGGTGCGGGAGCTATCGTACCGTGCGGGACGGTTGCTTATGGGGAAACAGAAGATTATATGGTGAACATTACGGCAGCCTCCGGGATCGCGGAGCTCAATCCTGAACTAGTGAGTTTATACCCAAATCCTACGAACGATGTATTGACCATCGATTTTGGCGGTTTGGAGGCCAGCTCGGTGAAAATTTTTGACTTGTCGGGCAAGTTAATTCATAGCTATGCAAACCCTTCCGGTTCGAAAATGGAACTTTCCACTGCAGGCATTGCTCAGGGAATGTACCATGTAAGGATTGCCTCTCCAATGGGAGAAATTACCAAAACATTGATCAAAAACTAAGGCTGTATTCAACCCTTAAAAGGCTGTCATATAGGCAGCCTTTTTTTTTAATACGCACGAAAATTGACCGTGAATTTATATTTTCGTTAGCATGCGAATCGACTGTCAAACAGAGGGTTTTTTAGTGAATCTTCCGGAAAACCCTGGAGTTTATAAGTACTTTAATGCGGCAAATTCATTGCTTTACGTTGGCAAAGCGAAAAATCTTCGGAAAAGAATCTCCAGTTATTTTCAAAAACATCATTCGGATAACAAAACTAGGGTACTTGTAAAACAAATTAAATTCGTTGAAGTCCTCTTGGTCGACTCAGAATTGGACGCCTTATTGTTGGAGAATAATTTGATCAAGGAAAACAAGCCACGGTATAATATTCTATTAAAAGACGATAAAACCTATCCATGGATATGCCTTACCAAAGAACCCTTTCCTCGAATTTTCAGCACACGTAACCGTCATGCAACGAATGCTGAGTACTTTGGCCCATTTCCAAAGGGAAATGTGCATAAGAACTTACTCGAGCTAGTACACGAGCTGTATCCTATACGATCCTGTTCCTTGGAGCTCACGGAACAAAAAATCAATAGCGAACGCTATTCCGTATGCCTTGAATACCACCTTAAACGCTGTGGAGGACCCTGTACTAACTACGGTCTTCTAGGTTCCTACCAACAGGACATCGATGAAATTCGTTTATTACTCAAGGGAAAAACCAATTCCTTGATCCAATACCTTCGAAAAAACATGGAAGCTGCAGCGGATGCTTTAGCCTTTGAAAAAGCACATGAAATCAAAACAAAAATTGCCACATTAAACGCATTTCATTCCAAATCGGCCATGGTGAATGACCTAACGCTCCAATGCGACGTGCTAGCCTGCAAACTCATAGATGATCAACTGTATTATAACTATACATGGGTTCGAGAGGGACGCATTGATTTGAGCATCTCCGACAAAATGCTCGTGCCTCACATGGAATCGATCGAGGAGCTTACGCTGATTTTATGGCATGAACTTAAAATCCGTTTTTCGAGTAATCAACGCACTATTCTTACCAATATTCCGATCCATAGCACGCTAGAAGGCTATCGGTTTACCACTCCTCAAAGGGGGGATAAGCTAAAAATCCTTGAATTTGCAGTAAAGAATATCTTCATTGCTGCCGCCCCAAAAAAAACAAGCGCGATCAATTATACAACTCGACTAGAGGCCCTAAAAGTACTCCTCAAACTTCCAGAAATTCCAGTTCATATTGAGTGCTTTGATAATTCCAACATTCAAGGAGAATACGCCGTAGCTGCTTGTGTAGTATTTAAGAACGGCAAACCAAGTTCCAAAGACTACCGGCATTTTAACATTCGTACGGTTGAAGGTCCCGATGATTTTGCAAGCATGCACGAAATCGTTACACGTCGGTATCAACGCGTTATCAAGGAAGGACTTGCACTACCCCATCTGATTGTTATTGATGGCGGTAAAGGTCAATTATCCTCGGCCGTGGAGGCCCTTCAAGAATTGGGAATTTTAAACACTGTTGTAATCATTGGATTAGCTAAAAAACTGGAAGAAATCTTTTTCCCCGGAGCATCAGAGCCCTTAATAGAAAACCATGAAAATCCCGGGCTTCAATTGCTTCAGCATTTACGAAACGAAGCGCATCGTTTTGGCATCACCCACCACAGAAACCGACGAAGTTCGGCTTTTATAGATTCCGCATGGAAAAACATTCCTGGGGTTGGAGAAAAATCCTTGGAGAAAATTCTAAAGCACTACCCAACCCCAAAGTCGTTTGAGGTGGATGAGCACACTCATCAGGAAGAAACCCTCGGAAAGCGATTGGCCGAAACCCTAAGAAAGTACTTTATTACTGCTTAATGAAGGTCCGTGTAACTTTACCTTTCGAACCGTAGATTACTGCAGAATAGGTTCCTGCTGCAAGCGCCTGAGTATCCATCATGATTACATTCTTACCTGCATTCGCATGAATTTGATGGGACTGAACTTGTTTTCCATTGGCATCGATGAGAACCACTACCATCTTTTCAGCGTTCTTCGCGGAATACTCTACATTCAACTCCGATGAAACGGGATTCGGAAAGAGAACCACCTCGCTCACCGATTCTTCCAGGGATTCTGTTCCAAGAACTACATCGTTCGAAGGAGCGCCATTGTACAAGTTTATGTCATCCAAATAAAAGTTGTTTCCTCCGTTTCCTTCAAAACGCCATTTTGCTCTAAAATTTTGCTGGAAATAGGTGCTTGTTACGTTCGTCATGTGCACTGTTACCCAATCTGCTTGAGAACTCGGCTTCCAGGAAGTTGCAACAGCTTGGCTGCTTAACTGGTTGTTCGTGATGGTTTTTCGTTGAACCCAAGTATCACCACAGTCTCCCGTGATAAAGACCTTAAGCGCCTCGTTATCGGCGGCGAGTTTCTTGCGGTAAGCATATCGAAAACTCAAGGTAACGGTCTGATTTGCCGTTAATCCGGACAAATCTATTGGGGTGGAAATCAATTCATCTAAGCTCCCTGCTGCTTGGCCAAAATTCTGCAATTTAGCGCATTTCGTTCCGTTAAAACTCGTGGTATTATCGATATCAAATGCATTGTTACCATCTGGATTGTATATCTCCCAATTCATGAGATTATTTAAGGTATTATAGTTTTCAAATCCTTCGTAGAAAGGAATAGTCGTTGGAGCTAATAGAACGCGGATGTAATTATTTTTAACTTCGGAATCGTTGGTTCCCCCATCGCTGGCATCGAGCGTCACGCTATACAAACCTGGAGTATTGTAGGTGACCAATGGATTTTGAGAAGAGGCTGAACTGGGGGTCCCGCCAGGGAAGCTCCAAGACCAACTATTGACCAAATTATACGATTCATCGGAGAATTGAACCGGATCTCCAACGCATACGGTGGTAAGGTTTGAAGAAAAATCCGCTTTGCACAAATAAGGAGTGACTCCTGCGCCTACCAAGGTTAAATTCGCTTGTGATATAACATTGGCCCGTCCCGTATTGTTGCTTTGTAAGGCCGTTCGCATTCTCGTTTTTTGACCTGCCGTAAACATTTTCGAACAATAGGAATAATCCATGTAATTTTCAACATTGTCTTTAATGTCAAATCCCCAGTAAGCGTTATCGGAATTGCAGGTGTTCGAAGCGAAAATACACGCTTGTACTCCAATGCAATTGGGCGTGTCTTGAACGTTATCATCGGTAGAACAACTGGAGGCATTGCCGGGGTTGTTGTTCGGGCCCCAGGTGTGATCCAAGTTTAACCAATGTCCTACTTCGTGGGTAAGGGTACGGCTTGAACTGACGGAACTTGTTCCAATGGAACCAACATAATCATGCAAAACCCATATGCCATTGGTCATTTGAGTCGCAGACCAACCCGAGGGTTTTGTAGTATATCCTGCTGCACCTCCAATTTCACCGCAAATAAAAATGTTTAAATATCTATTACCCGGCCAAGCCCCATTGTACACATCGTTTCCAGCGATAATAGCATCCACTTGATCTCCGCCGTCAGCACCGTTGTTTGTAATGGCGTTTACCGTGCGTGTAATTCCTTTAAAACACTGTCCGTTAGGAGCTTTGGTTGCCAATAAAAATTCTACCTCAACGTCAGTTGGCATGCCTTGGAATTCCGGTTGAACGTTATTTGCATCCTGGTTAAGAAGTCTAAAATCCCGGTTCATAATGCTTAGGGCATCCAAAATCTGTTCGTCCGAAATGTTCTCGGGCCCGTTGTTGTGTAGTACATGAAAAACAACCGGGATTTTGTACACAACCCCTTTTTCAATGGGTTTTTTAGCACAATGTATTTCATCCAACGAATCAATTATCCTTTGTTGCTGATAAGCAGGATTTTGCATTAGCGCTTCCATTTTTTTATGCTGATGGCAATACTCTACCCGCTCTCCCTCTCGGGCATTGCTGGGATCAAAGGTGTGAAGGTTTTTTGTTTGTGCAAAACATACTATGTAAGATCCTATCAAGAACAAGGAGAAGAAAATTTTCATGACATTTTATTTTTCGCTAAAATACAACTAAATCAATTCTCTTCAAACGAATTAAGACACGAAAAGTTTAATGCCGTATCTTTACTTTATGAAATCAAAAAAAGCCTCCGAATCTTTATCCATAACCACCCATATTGTGCTACCCAACGACACCAATACGCTCGGAAATTTATTCGGAGGACAGTTGCTTGCTTGGATGGATATTATTGCGAGTGTCGCTGCTCACAGGCATTGTAAAAGGGTGGTCGTTACCGCCTCGGTTAATAATGTTTCCTTTAAAATGCCCATTCCAGCGGCATCCTTGGTGACATTATCTGCTAAAGTTTCCAGAGCCTTTAGCAGCAGCATGGAAATTTTTGTGGATGTATTCATGGAAGATCACGTAACCGGACAAAAAGTAAAGTGCAACGAAGCTATCTACACGTTTGTAGCGGTGGATCAAAACGGAGGCCCCATTCAAGTACCGGAATTAATCCCTGAAACCGAAGAGGAAATCGAGCGCTTCAATGGGGCTCAACGAAGAAGGGAGCTTAACTTAATTTTGGCAGGCAAAATGAAGCCTTCCGAAGCTACTGAAATCAAAAAGCTGTTTTCGGATGATGAAATTTAAATTCTTTTACCTCTCCTTGGTTTTTAATTTGTGGGTCCACAGTCAATCGTTCCAAGGAAATTGGTATGGCACACTGGATGCGATGGGTCAAAAATTGCCCTTGGTGTTGCACCTAAGTGATAGCTCCGGCCAATGGAAAGGCACCTTGGACAGCCCGAACCAAGGCGCGGTAGGAATTCCCATGACAAACGTCGACGTTGAAGGTAAAACCCTGCGTTTTTCTATTGATCAACTCCGCGCAAGCTACGAAGGAACATTCAAGGAAGCTTCCGGTATTGAAGGGACCTTTAAACAAGGTGCTTTCAAAGCTCCTTTAGCTTTTTCAAAGAACCAACAAGAAAACCCTTCCCCCAGGAAAATTCAAGACCGTAAAGAACCAGTGCCGTACTCGGAAATTGAATTAGCCATTCCTCATGCGACGGGCGACTTCTCCATCAGTGGATCCCTCAGTTACCCCCAACAGGCATCGCGTGATTTTAGTACAAAATACCCATGCATCGTTTTAATTTCGGGAAGTGGTGCGCAAGACCGCAACGAAGAAATCCTAGGCCACCGTCCCTTTTTAGTGCTTGCTGACCGTCTTACCCTCGCAGGGTATTCGGTGTTTCGCTTCGACGATCGTGGGACCGGAAAATCAACAGGCACCTTTGATGGAGCTACTTCTGCAGATTTTTCAACGGATGTTGTATCCGTGATGAATTACCTCAAAAAAATGCCCATGGTGGATTCCAGTCGCATGGTTTTAATGGGCCATAGTGAAGGGGGAATGATTGCCAACATGGTCGCTGCACAACATCCCGAAATTTACGGTGTAATATCCTTGGCGGGTCCGGGTGTTAAAGGTGCTGACTTATTAATAGAACAACAATGCCTTATATCAAAAGCCGTTGGCGCTAGCGAAAAAGAGGTGAAAAAAATCCGATCTTTTTCCGAAACTTTTTATCCTATATTAACCTTAGACTCTTTGCCGATGGTTCGAAAGAACGCAGAGGTGTTTCTTACGGATTATGTGAAAAGTATCAAGAAAAAAGAACTTAAAAAAAACGGTATTGAAGACCAGAATACGTGGGTTCAAATGAATCTTTCCGCCTATGTTAATCCTTGGATGCTTTATTTTATCAACTATAACCCTGCGTTTGATTTAAAGAACATTCGGTGTCATTACCTCGCCCTTAACGGAACCACGGACCTGCAAGTGCCTTCAAAAATGAATCTTGAGGCCATCTCGTTGAACTGTAATCCAGGATTAGGCAAAGTGAAGCGCATCCAAGAATTAGCGGGTTTGAACCATTTGTTTCAGCCTTCACTTACCGGGAATCCGAACGAATACGGTTCCAATGAAATCACCTTTGATATAGGGGCAATTCAAGCTATTTTGGGCTTTCTTGATGAAATAACGCACTGATTTTTTGCGCCAACAAGGATGAATCTTGCTGCATCATGCACTTAAAATGTCCCTTAGGGCATTCTTTGTAACCGATTTTAGAACACGGCCTGCACGAAAGATCAGTCACTTGAAAATGTTCCACTTTGTCGCAGCCGTAGGGTCCCATTCCAAAACCCGGCACCGTATTTCCCCAGAGGCATAGCATCGGAGGATTGTAAAATGAGGCCAAATGCATTAGGCCGGTATCGTTGGTGACTACCAATTTTGCCTGGCTAAGTACTCTAGCCGCTTGAAAAAAATCCGTTTTACCAACGAGGTTAATGAGCCTTGTAAATTCCTGTGAAAGGTTTTTTGCCATGTTTATTTCTTCCTTCCCGCCGAGCAAAACGATAGAAACATCGCAAAGCGCAAGCGTCTCGCGGATCTTTTCCAAGGGAAATTGTTTGGTTTTAAACTTTGCGCCGAGCACCCAAACGGCGTAAGCATCGGGCAGAGAAAGTGGAGCAGCTTGATTTAGGTTTAAAACTATGGGGTTTCCCGAAAGTTCAACCTTTGCCGCCAAGGCGTATCGCTCTACGATTGAAGGAATCCAAAAGTAGTTCGTTTTAAAATTGGTCATCCTCCATTTGGTGGTGTTGTGCTTTTTCACTCTACTCCACTGAAATCGAATCATGCTCCATTGTAAAAGCAATGTTCGAAGGTTGTTGTGAAGGTCTATTATTTGGTCAAATCTTTGATTTTTAAGGAGCTTGGCCGTTGCCGAGATAGAACTTTGGAGCGCTACACCTTTTACCTCAAAAGGCAACAATTGCAGCAACGGAAGTTGCTCTTCTTTCGTTAAAAAATGGATTTCAGCTTCCGGAAATTTTTCTTTTATTCCTTGAAGTACTGGAAACGTAAGCAACACGTCTCCGATGGCGCTTAACCGAATTACTAAGATTTTCACCGTGCAACCTTTAATACCACTTCAACCCCTTTGCCTGGTTCGCTGGTAAGCTCTCCGCGAATCCCCGACATTTTCATTCGATACTTAATGTTCTGAAGTCCCAATCCTTCACTTACCACTTCGGCATCAAATCCAACCCCATTATCCATAATGCGAATCAGGATATATTCGCTTTGAACCTCAACGAAAATGTCAATTTGCGTCGCCTTAGAGTGTTTCAAGGCATTATTTAGCACTTCTTGAACGATACGGTACAAATTGAAACTATCAACGTTGATAAAACTGTCCTCCGTTAAGGCAGGGCTCAAATTCAAATTCAAGACTACGGAACCTAAGGAATTTATCCGATGGGCGAAACGTTCTAAAGCGTTAACAAATCCTTTATCCAAAGCAGGAGGAAGAAGATTATACGCCAATTCTCGAAGTTCTTGAATAGAACTTTGCAAAAGCTGCCGAATGTTTTCCATGGAGGATTGGTCTTCCTCCTTGGCTTCCACGTTTTGAAGCAATAAGTTTAACAAGACCAACTGCTGTCCTATACCGTCGTGCAATTCACGGGCAATTTTCTTTTTTTCACCCTCCTCTGCTTGGGCAATGATATCGTATTTTTTTTGCTCAAAAGCCTGTTCTTCAGTTTTATCGACAATTAAACAAATCACCGCATCTTTTTCCTCTTGTAAGGGATTCAAGGTTACTTGAACCGTTCGAACGTTTTCTTTTAAGGTATGTAAAACTTGAAGTTCGTTCGAAGAATCAACGATCCATTCATTCGAAGACTTAATAGGATCGGACTTCAAAAATTGCATGAGGGTTGAACCTATTAAGTCAGCTGCATTTTCCGCATCAAAGAGCTTTATAGCGGCTTGGTTGCAATAACTTATTTCTTTACTTGAATCCACCAATTGAAGCATAGGCTGGGGGGAATTGTAAAACAGGTCTTTGTACTTTCTTTCGGACTCCGACAGCTTAACTTGAAAGGTCTTACGAAGCATACCGTACTTAATGGTTTTATCCAAAGCACCGCCATTAATCTCATTTTTCAATAAATAATCCTGGGCTCCTTTTGCCACAATGCGCATGGCCAAATTCCGGTCATCCATTCCCGAAAGCACCACGATGGGGGCTTCTTTAAATACAGAACTTATCTTTTCATAGGTTTCAATTCCCGACGAATCACGAATATTTAAGTCCAATAAAATGACATCGGGTTCAAATTCATCCTTAATATCCTCCGCCTCTGCTAAATTGTCAATGTTCACCAAATCGTACGGACTATAACCCAACATCGAAAGCTGGTTCTGCAACAACGACGCAAAAGATGCATCGTCTTCGATGATCAGAATTTTTACTTCTTCCATGAACCGAGGTTGTGTATCAGAACTTTTTTATCATCTACCACGGTTTCTAAATTGGCCACAAAAGCCTGCCGTTGATCTGAAGGAATTACATCAATCGGGAAACTCAATTGCAGCGATTGGATGTAGTCAAAATAAAGTGTTTGCTGGCCTATACTCACTTTTCTTAGGCCATTATAATAAACGACCACTACTTCCCTATCGGCAACGATAATGGCTTTACTGCTTAAACCTGTGGCAAAATACTTTGACCCCAAACTCACAAAAACAAATCCTTCGATGCTAAAAAAAAGAAAGACCAAAGCGCTTGGAAGCGCTTCAGGCGTTAAGGTCCAGAGGCTGTAACTTAAAAATCCATACACAAAAGACTCCAAAATTCCGTACACAACGACGCGTTTTTTTCGTTCAGACGACAAAGCTGAACGAAACACAAAACGGCTTTTTTGAGCAACCGTGTAAAGTCCCATCCAACGCTTTACGCTTCGGTTAATAAAAAGGATGGCGACTAAAATACTTAACCCGAGCATCAATTCCTGCCTGTATGGCAGTTGAGAACCCGTTGTTTTAAAAATGCCCAAAGGCAAATCAAAAGCCACAAAAATAGTTAAGGCCATTATAGGAATAAAGAGCACCAAAATAAAGGAATTGGTAATTCTATTCATTCGGTAATAGTTTTAGCTTCTGCTTAAACCCTGTGATTTGCTCTTGAATTACTTTGACTTTACCGGCAACTTCCGACCTCAAAGCATCGGCTCCTTTTGATCGAGCAAAAAATGCCAAATTGGTTTCCATTCGATTGATTTCTTGTTCTAATCGTTCAATGTTCTTCCTTAAATCTACTCGTTCTTTTTGGAGGAGACGAGCCTTATCAGGCGAACTCACAATTTCATCCACTTTGGCTTTAAAGTCCAATTGTTCCTTTTCGTGTTGATTCAACTTAAGGGTCTTATAGGCCTCATCCAACGCGGATTTATACGCGGCATATATTGAGTCTTTTTGGGCTAATGGAACATGTCCTATGGCCGTAAATTCAGCAGAAAGTGACCTCAATAGAGTCAATCCTTCGGTTTTATCTTGGGCCTCAAAGGCTTTAATTTTATCGATTACCACTAGTTTGAGGTTGAAATTCTCTTCTAAAGCTTTTTCGGCTTGGGCATTTTCTGCATCTTTCGCCGCAAAGAAAGCATCGCAAGCCCCACGAAACTTTGACCAAAGCTGGTTCTCTGCCTTACCGGTATTCCCCAAGGTTTTCCATTCCTTTTGCAATTGAATAATGCGTTGAGTAGCCTCTTTACCTGTGGCATCTTTTAATTGTTCTGCTTCGGTTATTAGCTTCTTTTTAGCCTCAATTCGTTCGGAAAACACCGCTTGTTGTTCTTTTGATTTTGCTTTTTTTAGATCAAAAAAAGCGTCAATGGCGGTTCTGAACTGTTTCCAAACTTGATCGTTTTCTTTTCGAGCTCCAGGTCCAATTTTTTTATACTCCTCTTGCAAGGCCTTCACCTTTTCCGTTAAAGCATCCCAAGCTTTAAAGGTATTGGTATCCGCAGCCTGTAGGGTAAGTTCTTGCATTTGCACCACCACGGCTTTCTTGGCCTCGATGTTTTTTTCATAAACTTGCCTTTGAGCCTCATAATGAGCATTTATTTTATCGTAAATCTGGCGAACGACCTCCCAATACTTCGTTTTTAAGGCTTCCCACTCCTCATTTTGTACCGGGCCGATTTCTTCCCATTCATCTTGAAGCAGCCTCAATTGTTGCTCTACCGCTTTGATATCTTCCTCTTCATTGCGCAACTGTTGCAATTTGTGTAGCACCACCTGTTTGTTTTGCGAATTCCTCTTGTAATCGTGGGTTTTAATCTCACGATAGATCCTCATCGTATAGAAGAAAATTTCAATGAGCCGTGAATACTCTTTTTGCACCGCATCCCGATGATCTCGGGGAATATCCCCTACTTTCTTCCAGGTTTCATGAATGCTTTTGTACGCATTGAAGGCTGTACCTATATTTTCCTCGGATTCGATGATCTTTTTTAAATCCTCAATTAAGGTTCTTTTCAGTTTTAAGTTTTCTTTTTCCAGCGCCTCCTTTAGAACGATTTGTTGTTTTCGTTGCTCATGCAATCGCTTGTAGAGGTCGATAAAAGCACTTTTAATCTCGGAGAAATCCGTTGGTTCAATGCTCTCTCCAGCATCCCTAGCTTCAAGCATTTGAATTTGATTCACCCGCTCCATTTCCAATAAGTTGTCTTCAAAGGAAATTTTCAAATCGTTGATTTCTTTACCACATGGGATTAAATCCTCCCGCTGGGCATACGATTGTAATTGTTCTAAAAGCGTATTAAGCTGCTCCATAACCCGTTAATTCAAAATGCGTTAATTGGTGTAACATGGACATTCGTTTAGCAATGTCGTTTCGTGTTATTTCTTCGAGGCGTTGTGTTCCAAATTTTTCTACACAAAAGGAGGCTACTGCTGAACCTGCGATGACGGCTTTTTTGAGCGAGTCAAAGGAAACTTCTTCCTGTGATGATAAATATCCCATTAAGCCACCCGCAAAAGAATCTCCTGCGCCTGTTGGATCAAATACTTCTTCCAAGGGCAAGGCCGGGGCAGAAAAGATCTGTCCACCATGAAACAGTAAGGCCCCATGTTCACCTTTCTTAATTATTACGCTTTTGGGGCCTAATTCCATGATTTTGGCGGCGGCCGTTTTTAAGGAATATTGTTGGGTCAACTGGCGTGCTTCTTCATCGTTAATGATTAACAGATCCACCACTTTGAGCGTTTTATGCAACTCGTCTAATGCAATATCCATCCAGAAGTTCATGGTGTCCATGGCGATTAACCTAGGACGTTGTTCCATTTGATCCACCACCTTGCGCTGTACATCTGGACTCAGATTACCCAACATTAAGAACGGAGCATTTTTAAATTGCTCGGGAACCACCGGATCAAAGGTCCCAAGTACATTCAACTCGGTAACTAAGGTGTCGCGAGAATTCATGTCGTTGTGGTAGCGACCCGACCAAAAAAAGGTTTTGCCTCCCTCTGGAATTTGTATACCGGTAATATCAATACCTCTTGATGCTATTTTTCCTAAAACTTCGTTTGGAAAGTCTTCGCCAACGACAGAAACCAATCCTTGATTCTGGTTAAAAAATGAAGCGGCCAAGGTAATGTAGGTTCCTGCTCCGCCCACTATTTTATCGGATTTTCCGAAGGGTGTCTCAATCGCATCAAATGCGACGCTTCCCACTGTTAATAATTGCATGCGTTTTATTTTCAACAAAGATAGGAAAGCGGCACTGGAAAAATGCGCTTTCTACAAATCAAATTTAATTCCTTGTGCTAAAGGTAAGCTGTCCGAATAGTTCAGTGTATTGGTTTGTCGACGCATGTAGATCTTCCAAGAATCCGAACCGGATTCTCTTCCTCCACCCGTTTCTTTTTCTCCTCCAAATGCTCCTCCGATTTCCGCACCAGAAGTACCAATGTTCACGTTGGCTATTCCGCAATCGGAACCTGCGTGCGATAAAAAGGCCTCGGATTCTTTCAAATTATTGGTCATGATTGCTGATGATAAACCTTGCGGAACACCGTTCTGTAGCGCAATTGCCTGGCGGATATCTCCGTCGTATTTCATGAGGTACAAGATGGGAGCAAACGTTTCGTGTTGAACAATAGCAAAATGATTCTCCGCCTCAATAATACATGGTTTCACAAAACATCCTGATTCATACCCTTCGCCAGACAAAACACCCCCCTCAACCACGACCTTTCCTCCTTGCGCTATGGCTTGAGCAATAGCATGCTCATAAGCCGAAACGGCATCTTGATCGATTAAGGGACCCACATGATTTGAAGCATCTAAAGGATTTCCAATGCGCAATTGGGCATAGGCTTTTACCAATGCGTCCCTTACTTGTTCGTAAACCGATGCGTGAATAATCAGTCGGCGGGTGGAAGTACAACGTTGACCTGCGGTTCCAACAGCACCGAATACAGCACCCGGAACTACCGTTTTCAAATCGGCCGAAGGGGTAATAATGATGGCATTATTGCCTCCTAATTCCAACAATGAACGGCCCAATCGAGCTCCAACTGCAGCGCCCACTGATTTCCCCATACGGGTAGAACCCGTCGCAGAAACCAAAGGAACCCTAACATCAGAAGCCATTAGCTTACCCAATTCTGGACCACCGATTACCAAGGACGAAACACCATCCGGAACCCCATTCTTTTTGAAAACTTCATTGGTTATGTACTGACAAGCCAAAGCGGTAATGGGTGTTTTTTCGGACGGTTTCCAAACACAAACGTCTCCGCAAACCCAAGCGAGTGCGGAATTCCAATTCCAAACGGCCACCGGAAAATTAAACGCAGAAATGATTCCAACAATTCCTAAAGGATGGTATTGCTCGTACATGCGGTGTCCAGGACGCTCCGAGTGCATGGTTAAACCATAAAGTTGACGTGACAATCCTACGGCGAAATCGCAGATGTCAATCATTTCTTGAACCTCTCCCAATCCTTCTTGCAATGATTTTCCCATTTCGTAAGAAACCAAGGTTCCAAGTGCTTCTTTGTGAACGCGCAGTTGTTCTGCCAATTGACGCACCACCTCACCGCGCTTAGGTGCCGGCACCATACGCCACTCCATAAACGCATTGGCTGATTTTTCAATAATCTCATGGTAACCTTTTTCCGTTAGCGGCTTTACTGAGGCTATGATTTTCCCATCCACGGGTGAACTTGAAACGATTTCACTGGAAGATAATTCCGTTGATATGATGGTTCCACAAAATCCTCCTGGATTGGTTGTTTGGATTCCGAATTGATGAAGTATATCTTGAATTTTCATGCTGACTTTTCTTTTTGGGTAAAATTAGGAAATAAAAAAACCGCCGAAGCGGTTCTTCATAGATTATCTTATTCCTCGTCCTCAGGATCTGCATCAGAACCTTTAACGGCTCCTCTGGCCATTTTAACGGCTACCACTACGGCATTGGCGGGTTCTAATATCTTAACCCCAGGAATTTCAAGATTGGAAATTCGAATCGAATGACCAATTCTCAACGGGGAAATATCTACAGTAATGTCTTCTGGAAGCGCTGAAGGCAACCCTTGACATTTTAAGGTTCTAAATACTTGCATGAGTTTACCCCCTGCCATTACCCCTCGGGATGAACCCGTAACGCGAACAGGAAGCTTCACACGAACTTCTTTGGTGTCGCTTAGCTCGAGAAAGTCAACGTGTTGCACCGTGTCTTTCGTTGGATGCTGTTGCAATTCGCGGATAATCGCTCGTGCTTTCTTGCCTTCAATATCCAATTCAACTTGATAGACATTAGGAGAAAAAACGATTTTCTCGATGGCAACTTGCTTTACTGCGAAGTGGGTTTGTACCCCTTGTCCATAAAGCACGCAAGGAACCAAGCCTTCATTGCGAAGCGCGCTGGCATCCTTTTTCCCTACGTTCGCTCTAAGCGAACCGCTCAACTGTGCTGTTTTCATTTATATTTATTTTTATTGGTTACTTATAATAATCTCCTCCAATGGATTCGTTTTTCAACAAACGGTCAATGACCGAAGCAAAATACTTATCTACAGATAACGTTCGTACTTTGGGGGATTTTCTTTCATGAGGAATGGTATCCGTTACAATGACCTCCGTCAAGGTGGACGCTTCAATGCGGTCGAAGGCAGGTCCCGACAAAACAGCATGTGTGCAAAAAGCACGTACCGATGTTGCTCCGTTTTCCATGAACAAAGCAGAAGAAGCTGTTAGAGTGCCTGCGGTGTCGCACATGTCATCAACAATAATAACATGTTTTCCTTCAACCTCCCCAATCACCGTCATTTCTCCAATTTCATTCGCCTTTTTTCGATTCTTATGGCACAAAGCAAGGCCGCAATTAAGCACCTTGGCGTACATGTTTGCCCGTTTTGCTCCTCCGACATCCGGGGCCGCAATGACAATGTTGTCTAAATTCAGGCGCTCTATTTCTGGGATAAAAATCGTGGATCCAAACAAATGATCAACAGGCACCTCAAAAAACCCTTGAATTTGATCGGCATGTAAATCCATTGTAATGATGCGATCTGCACCTGCGGCCATTAACATGTTCGCCACCAATTTTGCGCCGATGGCAACCCTTGGTTGGTCTTTACGGTCTTGACGAGCATACCCAAAATAAGGCATTACAGCTATAATTTTTCTAGCAGAAGCCCTACGTGCAGCATCAATCAACAGAAGCATTTCCATAAGGTTCTCTGCTGGCGGAGTTGTCGACTGAATGATGAAAACATCTTGCCCACGCACCGATTCGTTGAAACTCGGTTGAATTTCTCCGTCACTAAAGGTGGTAACGGTTACCTCCCCTAAAATCGACCCGTAATGTTGGGCAATTCGGCTTCCCAAATCCAACGTGGCGCGTCCTGCGAAAAATTTTGCTCCCATGATTTTTTCCTAAGGTGCGCAAAGATAGAACATTAAATTCGCGCTACCAAACTCAAGCAACCATCTAAATGGTTAATTTTAAATGATGTCTAAGCAAATTTTCACCTTGTTACAAGTAGCGGGGTCCATACGTAAAACCCTAGAGAATCGTTACCAACAAACGTATTGGGTTCGAGCGGAGCTCTACAAAATGAACGAATTTGCCAGCGGCCATGCCTTCCCAGAATTGGTACAACGTGAAAACGGTAAAATCCTCGCTAATCTTAATGGGGTAATCTGGAAAACGCATTTTCAACGCATCCGTATGCATTTTGAGAAAACAGTTCAGGAGCCGCTTTCCGAAGGCAAAGAACTGTTACTTGAAGTGAAAATTGTCTTTAGTGAGACCTTTGGGTTGAGCCTTCATATTTTGGATATCGATGCTACGTATTCATTAGGAGCACTGCACCAGCTTAAAATAAACACCCTTAAAAAACTGGATCAAGAGGGACTGTTGAATAAAAACCAACAATTGCGGCTCTACTTACCAAAACGAATTGCGCTTATTTCAGCGGATTCCAGTAAAGGACTGTCCGATTTTATGGAAGTTTTAAACACACGAAAATCACAATTTGGCATTTCCACCTTTCTTTTCAATTGTACCTTGCAAGGCGATCCTGCGGTTGATTCTATGGTCAATACTTTAGAGAAAATCCAACGAATATCGCATCATTTTGATGCCGTTGCCATTATCCGTGGAGGTGGAGCAGAGGTAGGTATGTCTTGTTATGACGATTATCGGTTATGTCGAGCCATTGCCGAATTTCCGCTTCCTGTCCTTTGCGGTATTGGTCACTCAACCAACCTCACCGTTGCTGAGATGGTGGCAAATCACCATGAAATTACGCCTTCTATGTTAGCCACCTCTTTACTTCGGATTTTTGAAGAAAAACTAACGGCATTGAACAATGCAAAAGAGCGCATACTTGCCCATCGAGATTTTTTCATGCGATCCGTGCAAAAAACCATTGGGATTAAAAGTTTAGAAATTTCTCGGCTTTCGAGAATAAGAGTTGAAAAAGAATGGAGGGTTTTGGAGAGCCTTGGCTTAAAGATGAACAAAAACAGCCGTTCTCAAACGTCATATCATTCGCATTCATTGTTACAAACACCGAAAGATATTTCCCGCAACATCCGCTTTAAATTGGAACGTGAGGGCTTAGATATACTCGCGTTGTTGAGGTCTTCCATAAACAGCTCAAAAACCTTATCCAATTCCGCCTGTAACAGCTTAGATAGCCTGGAAAAGACCATGGCTATTTTGGACCCGAAATCCGTTTTGGCGAGGGGATATTCTATTGCCAGAAAAAACAACGAAGTAGTCAAAACCTCCGAAACATTGCACCAAGGAGATGTCGTGGAAATAGAGTTTTACCAAGGCAAAAAAGCGACTAAAGTAATTTAAACTCCTTTTGATACCTTTGTTCAATGGAACGTTCTTTTGGAAAATTGCATCGCATTCATCTGAAAAATGATATACAGCTTCTTTTCGATGAGGGTAAAAAATTGCATGTTTTTCCTTTTGTCAGTTACTATCGTAAATTGCCAAAAGAACCGAATGTTTTCAGTGTGCTCATCAGTGTTCCCAAGAAACGGTTTAAAAAGGCTCATGACCGGAACCGCATTAAAAGACTTATTCGCGAATGCGTCAGAATTCATCGAGAAAAACTAATGCTTCACTCCGCAAAGCACGAGTGCCAATTACAGTTCAGTATCGTTTATCTTTGTGATGAAATATTGGAATTCGAGCGAATGAATGTACAATTAACCAAACTTATTAATTCTTTATGCAACGAAAAATAGCTTTTGTTCTATTCAGCCTTGCGCTTTCCCTTAATGTATTTTCTCAATCCTCAGGTTTTGAAGAGCTCAAAAGCCTTGAGTTAATGGACCAAATTTACGAGCATCTTGACCAATATTTTGTGGATGAAATTTCGCATGGAAAATTATCCAAAACCGCCATTGATGCTTTACTCAATGAGCTTGACCCGTATACCGTTTACTACCATGAAGCAAACATTGAGGATTACCGATTGATGACAACCGGACAGTACGGAGGCATAGGGGCATTGTTAGAGCAACATGAGCATGATATTTTCATTTCAGAGGTCTACGAAAAAAATCCTGCCCAATTATCGGGGATTCTTGCTGGAGACAAGCTCCTGAGGATTGATAAGCAACCCGTTGCGAAGAAAAGCATCGAAGAGGTATCAAACACATTGAAAGGGCCAAAGGGATCTTCGGTGTTGCTTGAATATGAGCGTGATGGAATAATAATGAGCAAAAATGTTGTGAGGGATGAAATCAAAATTCCGGACATTCCCTATGCTGGAATGCTTAATCAAAATACGGGTTATATTTCGCTGAGCAGTTTTACACAAACGGCGGCAGAAGAGGTGCGAAAAAACATCCTTGATCTACAGGCAAAAGGCATGAAACAACTGATATTTGATTTACGTGGTAACGGTGGAGGTTTACTCATGGAGGCCGTGAAAATTGTGGGGTTCTTTGTGCCCAAAGGCCAATTAGTGGTTTCTACTAAGGCCCGGGCTCAAAACGAAAACAATCAATTCACCACCCAGGAAGAGCCCATAGCTAAAACTCTCCCTTTAGTGGTGTTGATCGATGAAAATTCTGCCTCTGCCAGTGAAATTGTTGCGGGGGCCTTGCAAGATTTAGACCGTGCTATCGTTGTTGGCAAGACGAGTTATGGTAAAGGCCTAGTTCAACGTACTTTTGACCTGAAATACGGATCTAAAATCAAGTTAACCATTGCGAAATATTACACGCCATCCGGACGCTGTGTACAACGTCTGGAGTATTATGGTGACGACCGAAATGGAGCGCCTAAAGAAATTCCCGACAGTTTACTGCAAAAGTTCAAAACAAGCAATGGTAGAACCGTGATTGACGGTAGGGGTATCGAACCGGATGTTTCGATGAACGACTCTTCCTTGACCTCCTTTGGAAATTTCTTGCTCAAGAACCACCTTATTTTCAACTTTGCTACAAAGTTTGCCCTTACCCACGAATCCATTGAAAAGCCCAACAACTTTCAGCTTACTGAAAACGAAATAAACGATTTTAAAGCCTTCATGCTTCAGCATAACCGAAAATACCAGTCCGATGAAACAAAAGCACTGGAAAAAATACGTAAGGAGATAGAAACCGGGAATAAACAGTCTCCCATCCTCACTTCCTATGAATCGTTAATGCAAAAGTTGGTAGAAAGGGACGCTATGAGCTTTGAAAACCATCGAACAGAAGTTCATAAATTGTTGGAACGCGAAATCATTGGTAGGTACTATTTTCAAAAAGGTCAAATTGAATACTCCTTGAAGCACGACCCAGTACTTATAAAAAGCCTTGAAATTTTGGAGAACCCTGGGCTTTTAAAAACCGTTCTTGGATTTAAATGAAGTCATTCGTTTTTTGGGCTAAGCGTAACAGAGATGCGGGATATTTATTCTTTTCCGCCACACTTCTTATCGGTTTATGTTGCAGTAAACCTGTTATGTCCAGTTCATTTATTGGCTATGTTTTATGGTTTATCAGTTTTGGGGATTATCAAGCATTCAAAGTTCGATTAATTGAAAACCGAAATTGGATTTTGCCCCTTATCTTGTTAATGATCTTGCATGCTTTAAGCTTGATTTGGAGCGATGACCTCGTTTTGGGAATTAAGGGATTAAAAGTGCGGATTTCAGCATTTATTTTGCCTTTGTTAATAGCGGGCACCTTTCCCTTTTCTCGTGAAAACCTCCTACGATTAGGCAACTTGCTGTTGCTTGCTTTGACGGCGGTGATGCTGATCAATTGGATTCACTTCGGATATCTTTTGCAGCAGGGAACCTTCGAAGATATTCGACAGCTCAGTTGGCTCGATTCGCATATTCGATTTGGAATACTGACGGCCTTTTCTCTGGCTATTTCCCGCTATTTAATTTCACAACAACCCAATTTTCGATATGGGTATTGGGGATATATGCTTTTCACTACGGCATTCCTTATTTATAGCCAAACCTTAAGTTCCTTTTTTTGCCTTCTATTAGTGATCCTTTTTGCTCTGATAGAGTTACGAATTTATGGAAAGATGAACCCTTGGATTAAAAGCATCATTTTTTTACCCTTCGTCATTGGAATTATTGCGGTTGTATTTGATTTATTAAAACCCTTAGAGCCCTGTCCTCCCATAATGAATAAGGCAAAAGCTGCCTTGTTATGGAACCAACGCTCCAAGGTGAAATTTGATCGTCTTGACGCTAAATCCCAGCCCATTTCAAGTACTTGTGAACGCTATTTATGTTCAAAATACGGGTCTTCCAATGATGTCGGCATTGGAGAATTAACGGACGAAGATATTCGAAATATCGAATTAGGGTTTACCGACCCACAAGAGGCTAATGGGGGTTTCATGCACAAATACAATGCGTTAAAATATCAACTTCACGAAACCAAGAATCCAAACGGAAACTCTCTTTTACAGCGAATCATATATTGGCAAGTTAGCTTAAAAACCATCAAGAAGGAGCCATTATTGGGCGTTGGTATTGGTGATATTGATGCCGAACTTTACAAGAATTTCAAGGCTACCTCCTTGTTGGAGAAAAATTACAAACGAAGCCATAACATGTACCTTACCTCTTGGCTCGCCTGTGGTATACTTGCGCCTTTATTGCTCATTTATCTAGGGTTGTATTTATTATATCTCGGGATTAAACATCGATTTGCCTTATTAGCCTTGTTTTCGGTACTTATTCTGTTTACCATGTTCTATGAAGACAGCATTGAAACTCAGTCTGGAGCCACGTTTTTTGGATTATTTATCGCTTTATTGGCTTCGAAAAAAGCAATCGCTGCTTGGAACCTTAAAATTGCGTAATTTCGTACGCGATGTCCATAGAGGTAATAAATTTAAGTAAGTTTTTTGGGGAACAAGCTGCCGTAAACAGCATATCGTTTAGCATTAAAAAGGGAGAGGTTGTTGGCTTTCTTGGCCCTAATGGCGCTGGTAAATCCACCACCATGAAAATGATCACTGGATTTATTCCGGCCAGTCAAGGAAAAGCGCTTATTAATGGAATTCAAGTACATCCCGACCACATTAAAACCCGCTCCATGGTGGGCTATCTGCCGGAATCCAACCCCTTATACTATGACATGTATGTCAAGGAGTATTTACGTTTTGTTGGTTCCATTTACCGGGTTCCAAAATTAAAGACTCGTATTCAAGAATTGATTGAAATGGTGGGGTTGCAAGTAGAACAACATAAAAAAATTGGAGCACTATCAAAAGGATATAAACAGCGGGTTGGGCTAGCCCAAGCCTTTATCCATGATCCCGAGGTGTTAATTTTAGATGAACCGACCTCCGGTTTAGATCCGAATCAAATTTTGGAAATTCGTGAGCTGATCAAGCATTTAGGCCAACACAAAACCATTTTGCTGTCAACGCACATCATGCAAGAAGTTGAGGCCATATGTGACCGGGTTATTATCATTAATCAAGGTAAAATTGTTGCTGATCAAAGCAGGGATGAACTCAAACAGAATCTGGACAAGGAAAGCATCTATGTAGAATTTGACCGAACCATCAATGCTGCTGAATTGAAAAAAATCGACGGAATTAAGTCGCTTGCTCCTGAAGGCAAGGGATGGTTGCTTCAAGTTGACCCCAACAAGGACGTAAAAAGGCAGTTGGCACAACTCGCCAAAGAAAAAGATTGGCTTACCATAGCCATGAAAAACGAAGAACGTGGTTTAGAAGACCTTTTTAAAGAGCTTACAAAAAAGAAATAATGAATTTTTTAGAGGAACTCACTTGGCGAGGCATGATCCACGATGTCATGCCAGGAACTAAAGAACGATTTGAAAAAGGGCCGTGCACGGGCTATATCGGTTTTGATCCGACTGCCGACTCCTTGCACATCGGCAGTTTAGTTCAAATTATGACCTTGGTGCATTTTCAACGCTGTGGTAATAAACCCTTAATTTTGGTGGGAGGCGCTACGGGTATGGTTGGAGACCCCTCGGGGAAATCCCAAGAAAGAAACCTTCTGGACCTTGAAACCCTGCAAAAAAATCAGTCGGCTGTAAAAAAACAACTTTCGCACTTTTTAGACTTTACCGGTGAGAATCCCGCAGAAATAGTCAACAATTACGATTGGTTTAAATCCATGAGTTTCTTGGATTTTATACGCGACATTGGTAAGCATATTACTATCAATTATATGCTGTCGAAAGATTCTGTAAAATCCCGAATGGAAACGGGAATGTCCTTTACGGAATTTACGTATCAATTGGTCCAGGGATATGATTTTTACCATCTCTACCAAGAAAAAAAATGCGATATTCAGCTTGGAGGTTCAGATCAATGGGGAAATATCGTAACAGGAACAGAACTGATTAGGAGAAAGTTGGGTGCAGAAGCTTTTGCAGTAACCACCCCTTTAATAAAAAAAGCCGACGGGTCAAAATTCGGAAAAACCGAAGAGGGTAATGTGTGGTTATCCAAAGAAAGGACCAGCCCCTATAAATTCTATCAATATTGGTTAAACTGCAGCGACGAAGACGCCGCATCCTTTATTCGAATTTTCACGCTTTTTGACCAAGATAAAATCAATTCCCTAAACTCCGAACACCAGCAAGCGCCGCATTTAAGAATTTTGCAGAAGGCTTTAGCCGAAGACATCACCAAACGAGTTCATGGAGAAATGGAGTTACAAAATGCAATAACGGCTAGTAATATTTTATTTGGAAAAGCAACAAAAGAAGATCTCGCCTCGCTTTCTGTAGACGATTTTCTTACGGTCTTTGAGGGAGTTCCTCAGAAACAGCTTCCTTTATCTTTGCTGTCGTTAAAACCATCCATTGTAGATGTCTTGGTAGGAGAATCAGGTTTTTTATCCTCGAACTCCGACGCCAGACGCGAACTCAAAGCACAATCCATTTCTATTAATAAAGAAAAAGTCGATGAGCACTTTGTGCTCAGTGCTGAAAATCTACTCAACGGCAAATTCGTACTCATCGGAAAGGGGAAAAAGACCAACTTTATCCTCTTCTTTGAATAGCAGGAATTGATTACGAAATTAGATTATTAGCATAGCGTCCCCGTAGGAATAAAAGCGGTACTTCTCGCGAATAGCGGTTTGGTACGCTTCCATCATTAGATCATGTCCGCAAAAAGCGGAAATCATCATCAAAAGAGTGGACAACGGAGTATGAAAATTGGTGATTAAGCAATCTGCAATTGAAAAATCGTAGGGAGGGAAAATAAATTTATTGGTCCATCCATCGTAGGGTTTTAACAATCCTTCTGTCGACACAGAGGACTCAACTGCTCGCATGCAGGTTGTCCCAACCGCACAAACCTTCTTTTTATTCAAGATCGATTTATTGACGATGGAAGCTGCTTTTTCAGAAATAATCACTTGTTCTGAATCCATCTTGTGTTTCGTTAAATCTTCAACTTCAACGGTTCGAAAAGTGCCCAGCCCAACGTGGAGCGTGATTTCCGCAAAATCCACTCCTTTGAGCTCCAACCGTTTCAAAAGTTCCCGCGAAAAATGTAGCCCTGCCGTTGGTGCAGCAACCGCGCCTTCCTCCTTCGCGAAAATGGTTTGGTACATTTCCTCATCTAAAGGTTCAACCGCACGTTTAATGTATTTTGGAATGGGTGTTTCTCCCAAGGCAAATATTATTTTACGAAATTCCTCATACGTCCCATCAAATAAAAACCGTAAAGTTCTACCACGAGATGTCGTATTGTCAATCACTTCTGCCACGAGGGAATCGTCTTCGCCGAAATACAGTTTGTTTCCTATTCTGATTTTTCGAGCCGGGTCAACGAGAACGTCCCACAAAAAGCTTTCTCGGTTTAATTCCCTGAGTAAAAAAACCTCGATTTTGGCACCTGTTTTCTCCTTATTGCCGTACATTCTAGCCGGAAAGACACGTGTATTGTTTAAAATCATCGTATCTCCATCGTCAAAATAGGAAAGGACATCTTTAAACAATTTGTGCTCGATTTTTCCCGTCTTCCTGTGGATGACCATTAAACGGCATTCATCGCGATTTTCAGAGGGATATTCCGCGATCAATTCTTGTGGAAGTTCAAAATTAAACTCCGATAATTTCATTTTACTCATAATTCTCTTTGCTGGGCCGCGAAGATACAACACAAACACCCCCTTTGTCAAGTTTTTAGAGAAAATAACCCAAAAGGACCGAAAAACTGATGAAAATCATAAAATACACGAGGATTTCCTCATTTTTTATGACCTCTAAACGGAGGAATTTTACCAAAAAACAAAAAAGATGAAAACACTCGAAAAAAATGAATGGATGGAATTCAACCGATTCGGCATCATTGCTATGATCATATTAATTAACGGTTGCTTAGGGGGGCTTGCGATGGGCCTAGGAGCGGTTCAGCACACGGCAACATTAATACTCGTTGTTGTTCCTACCATGCTAACCCTGAGCCTTCTTTTAGCCGTTGCCCCCATGCGATGGGTTGTCGCTTCAGCAACATTCAACTCGGCTATTGAATTATGCTTAATTCTATTTTACCTGTGGACTAATTAAGCCCCTTTTACCCTCAAAAATTCTATTTGATGGTTTTCAATAGCCCTTGGGCAGCAGAAAAAATATCATGACTCTCCAAATGATACTTTTTCATGAGCTGGTTAGGAGTACCGCTTTCCCCGAAAGAATCATTTACGGCCACATAAGCTTGAGGAACAGGGAAATGGGTTGAAAGCAGTTGCGCTACCGCATCCCCTAGTCCTCCATTCCGCATGTGCTCTTCTGCAGTAACAATGCATCCCGTTTTCTTCACCGAGGATAATATCGCATTGTTGTCCAGTGGTTTAATCGTATGCATATTAATGACTTCAGCTGAAATTCCATGCTTTTTCAACTCTTGCGCTGCCTCAAGCGATTTCCAAACCATATGACCGCACGCGATAATCGTAACATCAGTTCCCTCTAACAATACATCAGCTTTTCCAATGATAAATGGTGCATCTTCATGGGTGAAAATGGGAACCGAAGGCCGACCAAATCTTAAATAAACTGGTCCATCCCAGGCGGCAACCGCAAGGGTTGCATTGAGGGTTTGGTTATAATCTGCTGGAACTACAACCGTCATATTGGGCAACATACGCATCATTCCTATGTCCTCCAACACTTGATGCGTTGCACCGTCCTCGCCTAAGGTAAGACCGGCATGAGAAGCACAAATTTTCACATTCTTTTGAGAATACGCAATGCTTTGTCGTATTTGATCATAAACCCTTGATGTTGAGAAATTTGCAAATGTTCCCGTAAATGGAATTTTACCTCCAACGGTCATTCCGGCAGCAATCCCGATCATATTAGCCTCTGCGATCCCAATTTGAAAAAAGCGATCAGGAAACGATTTTTCAAAAGCGTCCATTTTTAAGGACCCTGTCAAATCTGCACAAAGAGCAACCACGTTAGGATTCAATGCTCCTAATCTGCGCAAACCTTCCCCAAAACCCGAACGGGTATCCTTGTTGCCGTAGGTTAAAATTTCCATAGTTTTTAATTTAAATTTAATTTATACGTCTTATTTGAGCTAATCGTAATCTGTTTTTCGTTGCTGTATCCACTGGATTTTTTCTCCTTAAATCGGTAAATCAATTTGTATGATCCTGGTTGAATTAGCAATTTACCAGCAACAATCTCCTCTGAGAAGGTATAAATGAGATCCCATTTTCCGGACGCGTTTTGTTGAAATAATTGACCTACAACGGGTTTTACAAAGGAAAAATCAAGTTGCCCTGGAGCTTCAATTTCTACATTCGTAATCGTCGACTGTTTTATTTCAACGGTTCGGTATGTGCGCGGAATTGTCAATACTTCCACATCGTATTTACCAATTAAGTACTTGCTTTTCCGTTGATATTCTTGATGGTTTATGGTTTTATTAGTCGATCGATCGATCACCCTCATCTCAAAAAGAGGATTGAAAGCACTTCGAGATAATGACGTTAGTCTTAAATACCCCTGAGGCGCATCCAGGGATATTACGTTGTGTACATGTTTTTTAATTTCTACCCCTTTCTTTTCAATCATTGGTTGCGTTTGAACCACAATATCATAGCGGATAGAAGGATCAATGGACAAGGTATCTGGGTTTCCCAGTCGGTTCAAGGTATGGGTAAAAGAATATTTTAGGTGGTTTGTACCAGCTTCGTAGAGAAATACTGTAACATCCGTTTCCGAGGGAATTGAATGAACATCGTTTAAATTTATTTGAACCGTTGTTCGTTGCAACACATTGGTTAAAATGGTTTTGAAAACACGCCTAAACGATTCTTTGTCTTCGGCGTCCGAATAAGAACCTATGCACTTAAACTTATCTAAATAGGACATATCCATGCCTAAACCAATCACGAAGGGAGTTACTTTTACCCCTTTGTCTTTCAGTTTTTTAGCAATAATACAGGGGTCATTGTCGCACGATTCCAATCCGTCTGTTATCAAGATAATAACGTTTCGTGAAAGCGTATCAGGAAAATCTCCTGCCGAAGCCTCTAATGATCGGGCAATAGGCGTTGCCCCTTTGGCCTCGATGCTTTTGATCTTATTCTTTATTGCCTCCAAATTATTGGATCCAAAGGGAATTTCTAAGCGCGTATCATTGCAATCTTGATTCAAATTGTTGAAGGCTGTTTGGTGCCCGTATACCCTTAAGGCAACTTCAACATTTTGCACCCCTCTTAAAATTTCTAATTCTTGATTTAATATTTCTCTGGCCGCCTGTATTCTGGTTTGATTTCCCCACGCTGAATTCATGCTGTTTGAGGCATCTAAGATTAAAAGAACACGTGTTTTTGGGCTGGATTGAGTCCAAAAAACACCTGTACTTAACACCCATAAAAACACCCAAAGAAGCTTCATTTTCTTAATAATCCCCCAAAGATTCTGCCAGTTGATTTAAAGCAGACTCTAACTGTTCGTCATTGGGAGCGGAGCCATGCCATTTGTGCGTTCCCATCATGTAATCTACTCCTTGGCCCATTTCGGTTTTCATGATTATCATTTTGGGTTTGCCGCTTCCCTGATGTTGGTCGATTTGCTGCATAACTGATCGCATGCTTCCAAAATCATGCCCGTCCATTGAATACACTTCCCAGCCAAAGGCTTTCCATTTATCTTCGAGTGGCATGACACCCATCACCTGGCTCACGTCTCCATCGATTTGTCGGTTGTTAAAATCAACGATGCCCACCAAGTTATCCACCCCTCTGTTACCAGCATACATGGCAGCTTCCCAGACTTGTCCTTCTTGAATTTCGCCATCTCCCATCAAACAATACACCCAACGAGGGTCTTGATTCATCTTTTTAACCAGTGCTGTACCAATGGCCACGGAAAGTCCTTGTCCCAACGAACCAGAAGCAACTCGAATTCCAGGTAGTTTTTTATCAACGGAAGGATGCCCTTGAAGTCGGCTAGAAATTTTTCGAAAGGTCGATAATTCCGACACTTCGAAAAACCCTCTTCTTGCTAAAACGCTGTACCAAACCGGTGAAATATGCCCGTTGGACAAATAAAATACGTCTTCTTGTGCCCCATCCATGGTGAATTCATCAGGATTAACCTCCATACGATGAAAGTACATGAAAACGAAAAAATCGGCGCACCCTAAAGAACCTCCCGGATGACCGGAACTTACGGCGTGTACCATTCGAATAATATCTCGCCTCACTTGAGAGGCTACTCGTGCTAAATTCTCCATCTAGATCTTTTTACAAAGCTAAACTTTAATTGTGTTAAATTTGAAAAAAATTGAGGGTGTTGCAACCAATAAGTTGGAAAACAAGTCCTTTACAAAGCGTAACTAAATCATTAATGAAATTATGAAAATCTCTTTGTTATTTTCCATTGTTCTTTTTTTCACTTTCCCCATGTGGGGACAAAAAAGCCTTCGTGCCTTGAACCAAGTGTATACCAAAAATGAATTAAAGGCATTCAAAGAGCAACACGGCAATTTGGACTTGCTTGAATTTGCGTACGATAATGCAATTTCATTGATTCCCAATAATGGCAATAAAAACATCGAAGAATTTCCTGTCGTAAAAAAGACAACCCATTTTACAGATTTAAAGGTCAAAATTTTGCCCTATACCCAGTATTTTCGAACCGAAACCCCCGGTGAATTACTTGCCGTCAAATCCATGTATCAATTGCAATTAGCCTACAAGGGCTCAAAAAAATAACCTTTCTCATGAAAAGACTCTATTTCTTATTTGTGGTCGCTGTTTTTTCCTTAACCCAGGTCAAGGGGCAGATTTTGGTTACCGGACCTGATTATCCTCAAGCAAGTCCTTTGAATTGTTCTGCGATTATTCCTCCGGCTGGCGGGACCAATTTCAGCGATGGACCAACCAACTATTCTCCCAACATGAATGAGGTGATTACTTTTTGCCCTGATCTTGCGCAAGGGTCTAAAGTATCCATTGCTTTTGCCACCAACATTGGTTTCACCTTCAATATTGACCCCACCGACACGCTCTATGTTTATGATGGTCCCAGCACAGCATCCCCGTTGTTAGGCGCTTACAATTCTGGAACTCATCCCAACGGATTTTTTGTTCAAGCATCTTTTCAAAACAATCCAACGGGATGTCTTACCTTACGATTTAAAACCAATGGAAGTGCCGAGGGAACAGGTTGGGACGCCAATGTGGCTTGCGGAAACCCTCAACAACCTTTTGCTCCTCACATGCATGCCTACATCAACGGGACAGGGCCCGATGCTTTAAATCCTGCCGACACAGGATACGTTGATATTTGTTTCGGTGACAGCATTCTATTCGTTGCAGACCCAACATTCCCCTATGCGTTAGAGGTTACCAATACTGGTTATTCTCAAAATGTGAACAACTGTTCTTATCAATGGACCATTGGTGGGGTAGGTCAATTCAACAACGACTCTGTTTGGTTTACGCCTCCGGCAAGAGCGGGATATTTCATCGACTTGAGAATTACCGATATTTTTCCTCAAATTAAACGAATCACTTCTAAAGTTCGTGTTTCTCAATTGCCGAGTTTTGCTGGAACAGGACCACTAGAGGATACGGTTTGTTTAGGTCAAAACACGACCCTTCTAGGTGGGGTTACTCCTCAAGACACCGTGGGCGTGGACATCCCTTATGGAACCTTTGAAATCGGAGGGATTTTCGCAGGTCTTACCTTCTTGCCGGACGGTAGCGGTGTTCAATACGCAACGAATATTGGAATTACTGGATTCGACAGCAGTACGGTCATAACAGGAGCAGGTGACTTTGACCAATTGTGCATCGACATAGAACATTCTTACATTGGAGATTTAGAAATTGCCTTAACGTGTCCCAACGGAACAACCGTATCACTTATGAATGCCTACAATCAAACCCCTTTTGGGTGGAACGAACTTGTTCCCGGCGGTTGCGGAAATGGCATTGGTACCTTTTTGGGCAATGATACGAATTTAGACGGCGGGGCTCCTGGTTCTCCTGTTTGGTCGTACTGTTTCTCGCCAACCCAAGCAACTTTGGGAACCATTTGCAGTGAAAATGCTGCAGGCAATACGGTTATTAATGATTATGGGTTCCCGTCCATGAATCCTAACGGGGTATACTTGCCCGATGGAGATTTTAATAATTTCATTGGCTGTCCTGTCAATGGAAATTGGACCATTACGGTACAAGATAATCAAGGGGTTGACGATGGTTATATTTTCCAGTGGGGGATTTATTTTAATCAAAGCTTGTACCCAGATCAAGAAGGGTATCAAAATACGATTGTAAGTGATTTTTGGAGCAATAATCCCACCATCATCTCCGGACAAAACGATACTGCATTAGTGGTACAGCCAAATACCCCTGGAACAAGTTACTACACGTACAATGTTACTGATGATTTTGGATGCAATTATGATACTACGGTTACCCTAGAAGTCTTGCCAGTTCCGGTAATTTTCACCGATACCGTTGCATGTAACTTATTTCTGCAAGTAGCCAATACCCAATCGTATGCGGGTGGGGTATGGACGGCAGCCGATACAGCGGTTCATTTCTCGAATCCTACATTAGAAAACCCCATCGTTTCAACTTCAACCCCAGGGATATATTCCGTCGTTTACACGGACAACGCTTGCGGAACCGTCATCAATTCGCAAATTGAGTTCCCACCTTACGTGTACGTGGACATTTTAGACAGTGCCATTTGCAAAGGAACTACGATAGACCTTATTGCAGCGTCTATTAACTCTGGAATACAACAACCCGGTTACAATCCGGCGATTCAACTGCAATGGAATACTGGATCCACCGATAATTTCATTGTCGTTTCTGATGCCGGTCAATATTTCATCACTGCGTCAAACATCTGTCATACGGCCAGCGATACGGCTATCATAACCATCAAACAGTGTGATTTTGATGTTCCAAACATTATTTCCCTGAGTTCCATGAATGGAAACGAGTTGTTTGGAATTAGCGACCCGGAAGGAATTGCTGAATTCGAGTGCATCATCCTAAACCGATGGGGAAATGTAATTTACACCTTCACCAATCCTGCAGGCACCTGGGATGGAAAAACCTCTGATGGAAAATTGGTAGAAGAAGGTAATTATTTCTACCGCATCAATGCCACATTCGACGGCGGAGTTGAGGTTGAAAAACACGGTTTTGTATATGTTATTCACTAATCGCACAAAATAATTAAAGTCGAATTGTACTTTTGTACAAAAAAAAGATGGCAACGATTGGCATTAATGGTTTTGGTAGAATAGGCAGGTGTTTCACGCGGTTAGCGCTCGAAAAAAATGAGCTTAACGTTGCGGTGGTTAATGATTTAGCCAATATTCAAGAATTAGCCCACTTATTGAAATACGATTCAAGCCAAGGAACGCTCTCTTTGACTTTCGAAATCATTGATAATCAATTGGTTTTTTCCAATGGAAAGAAAATCATTTTTACGCAACATGCTCATCCGAAAGATATTCCTTGGTCAGCCTACGGGGTTCATGATGTTTTAGAATCTTCTGGGAAATTCCTCTCGAAAGATTTAGCCGGGCTACACCTAACTTCTGGGGCGAAAAGAGTGTTGATATCTGCCCCAGGGGAAGAAGATGTACCTACCGTCGTACTTGGGGTGAGCGAGCAAAACATACGCGATTTAGGGCCGGTAATTTCCAACGCTTCGTGTACCACCAACAATGCTGCTCCGATGATTAAAGTGATAGAATCGTTGAGTAAAATAGAATTAGGACACCTGTCAACGGTTCATAGTTATACCTCCGACCAACGGCTTCATGATGCACCCCATAAGGATTTAAGAAGGGCAAGGGCTGCTACGAACTCGATCATTCCAACAAGTACAGGTGCTGCAAAAGCCTTAGTAAAAATTTTTCCTCATCTCGAGGGAAAGTTGTCAGGTTCAAGTGTTAGAGTCCCAGTAATCAATGGATCCATGACTGAATTAACCCTCATCACGGAGAGAGAACTCAGCGTTCAGGAAATCAATGAAGCGATGAAAAGAGCGTCGGAAGGCGAGATGAAAGGAATTCTTGGCATTACCCATGACCCCATCGTTTCATGCGATGTGATTGGATCTAGGTACAGCTGTTTATTTGACCCTCAATTGACGGTGGTCTCAGGAAAACTAATCCGATTAGTAGGATGGTATGACAACGAAATGGGATACTCCGCCCGATTGGTCGATTTCTTTTCAAATTATTAACCAAGCGCTTTTATCCCGGGAAGCTCCTTGCCTTCAAAAAGCTCGAGAAGTGCACCTCCTCCCGTACTCACATAACTAACCCTGTCCAATAATTCAAATTGAGCTATAGCAGATGCGCTGTCGCCTCCACCTATCAGTGAGTAGGCTCCCAAAGCGGTGGCTTCAGCAACAGCTAAGGCAATGTTACGTGTTCCAAGGGAAAAAGGCCCCCACTCGAAAACGCCCATCGGTCCGTTCCAAAGGACTGTTTTGCTGGACAAAATAACTTTCTTGAAATCGTCGATCGAATTGGGACCTATATCTAATCCCATCCAACCCTCGGGTATTTGATGGCTTGAAGTTATTTGAGTTAAGGCATCCGCCGAAAAACTATCGGCAATCACGCTGTCCTGAGGCAAGTGTAATTTCACCCCCAATTGCTTGGCCTTTGAAAGGATAGTTTTAACATTTTCCAATCGATCTTCTTCTACCAATGAATTACCAATTTGACCGCCCAAGGCTTTAGCAAAAGTATACGCCATGCCTCCTCCAATGATAATGTCCGACGCAATACTCAAGAGGTTTTCAATAATCAACATCTTGTCCGATACTTTTGCTCCGCCAATAATTGCAGTGAAGGGCCTTGATGGGTTGGATAACACCCGCTGTGCATTGTTTAATTCCTCTTCCATTAAAAACCCCATCATTCGGTCGTTTGGAAAAAACGAAGCAATGCCGGCTGTACTGGAATGGGCTCGATGGGCTGAGCCAAACGCATCGTTGATAAAGCAATCGCCCAATTTTGCGAATTCTGCCGACAAAGAGGAGGAATTGTCGGTTTCTCCATCAAAAAATCGCACATTTTCCAGCAACAAGACTTCTCCTGCAATTAATTCCTTTGACCTAAGAATTCCTTCTTCCAAAGTAGCGGAAAACCCTAAAGGAGCTTCAAGAAGATCTTGAAGTCTTCCAAAAACATGACGGAGGGAAAAACGATCTTCAGGTCCGTTTTTAGGACGACCAAAATGCGATAACAACACGACACTTCCTCCATGGTTTAAGACCCATTTAATAGTGGGCAGAGCCGCTTTGATCCGCTTGTCGTCCTGAACTTCCAACGTTTCCTTATGCAATGGCACATTAAAATCAACCCGTATTATTGCTCGTTTACCTTGGAAGGAATAGGACTTCATCTGGCTCATTGGAATTAGGAATTTAAGAAAATGTCAAAATAATTCTGAAAATCGAAGCAAAACTACATCATAGTACAAAATATTTAAGCAGTTTTGTGAAAAATATACTCTATGAAAAGCTTCGTGATAGTTCTATGCTTGTTTTCTTTTATTACTAGTTGTGGCGTTTCTCAATCAGAATCAGCAAGCCTGAATGAAAACGAATTTGAATTAGTAGTGGATGAGGGTTCCGGTGACGAGGAAGTCTATGCTTACGACTCTACCGTGGCAATTGACTATCCGGATTGGGGTATGGATGATTATGAACCTTATGAAGAAACACCCTACAATCCTTCCCGAAAAAAGTATTTAGATTTAATTCACACCAAAATTGAGGCGAGTTTTAATTGGGAAAAATCGCAAATGAATGGATTAGCATCCATTACCCTAAAACCCCATTTTCACGCAACGGATAGCGCTGTACTGGATGCAAAAGGAATGGAAATATTGAAGGTGACTTTGAACAATAAAGAACTTTCCTATGATTACCCTGATCAGAATAAACTTACTGTCCGCCTAGGAAAAACCTATTCAAAAAATGAGCCTTTTACATTGGTAATAAAATATATTGCAAAACCTGAAGAACGTGAAACCAGCGGTAGCCAGGCTATAACCTCAGACAAGGGCCTTTACTTCATAAATCCCAAAGGAGAAAAAGATGGCTTAATGCCACAAATTTGGACCCAAGGGGAAACTGAAGCAAATTCCGTTTGGTTTCCTACGCTCGACGCACCCAATTCAAAATCTACCCAAGAAGTATTACTGACCGTTGATGATAAATACACGACATTGTCAAACGGTCGTATGGTCAGTTCGAAAAAAAATTCAGATGGTACGCGCACCGATTATTGGAAACAAGACTTACCCCATGCTCCGTATTTATTCATGTTAGCGGTCGGAGAATTCAAGGTAGTAAAAGATTTTTACACTCGTAAGGATGGTAAGAAAATGGAAGTTAATTATTACGTAGAGCCCGAATACGAAAAGGATGCACGTGCGATATTCGGAAAAACCCCAAAAATGATCAAGTTCTTCTCTGACAAATTAGGCGTAGAATATCCTTGGGACAAATACGCTCAAATTGTCGTTCGAGAATATGTCTCTGGAGCAATGGAGAACTCCGGTGCCGTTGTTTTTGGAGACTTCGTTTATAAAACAAAGCGAGAGCTTATAGATGGCAACGACGAGTCCACGATTGCGCATGAATTATTCCATCATTGGTTTGGCGACTTAGTCACTTGCGAATCTTGGTCAAACCTTCCACTTAACGAGTCTTTCGCAAATTATTCGCAATACCTTTGGGATGAATTCGAATATGGTATAGATGAAGCCGACTACCGTGCCGAGGAGGAGGCAGATGGTTATTATTCCAAGCAGGAATATAAAGATTTGATTCGTTTTAAATATAACGACAAGGAAGAAATGTTCGATGAGCATTCCTATAACAAAGGAGGCAGGATTTTACATATGCTTCGTAATTACTTAGGCGATGAAGCCTTTTTTGCAGGACTAAACCGCTATCTTACCTCTAATGCCTATAAATCTGCTGAAATTCATGATTTAAGGCTCGCCATGGAAGACGTAAGCGGGGAGGATTTGAATTGGTTTTTTAACCAGTGGTTCCTTTCAAAGGGCCACCCTATTTTATTTACTGAACAAGTTGTCGACGCAGAGAACCATACCGTTACGCTCAAAGTGAATCAAGCACAAAACTTTGGGGACTTTAAAATTCCTGTGGATGTTGCGGTTTGGGATGCGGAAGGTAAACATGTATATCCCATTATTATCGAAAATAACACGCAAGAATTCAGCTTCCCCTTTACAGGCAAAATCGAAAATGTGCACTTAGACGACCAACAAATGCTATTGGCAAAGGTATACGAAGAAAAGCCCATCGAGCAAATGGTGCATCAGTATTATAACGCAGACCGTTATCGTTCAAAAGCTGCTGCCTTAAAGCGTATTTCAAAATCGAACATTCCTGATAAAATGAATATTATGCTGAACGCAGCAAAAGCACCTTTTTGGGGATTACGTGTAGAGGCACTTAACTACCTTAAGGCAATGGAGGAAATTACCGATAAAAACGCCTTAAAAAATGTCCTCTTATCTACCCTCCAGAAAGATAATAAATCAGCCGTGCGTAAATCTGCCGTTGTCTTATTGGCTAAAATTGACAAGCAAGAGGCCATTAAAACTGTTCGAGGGGTTTTACTACGTGATAGTTCTTTGGCAGTTTTAGGAGCAGCGATGAATTCTTTAAAAGAAATTGATACGGCTCAAGCATTAAGCATTGCCCGTGAGTTAAGTACTTCGAAAGAAATCGAACTTAGGGTAAGTGCCGCTGAAATAATGGGAGAATTTGGATCATCCCAAGATTTACCATTTCTTGAAAAAAATATTCTTGGCGGTGAAATGAAGGACTATAACCGTTTGCGCGTATTACTGGCCTATGCATACCATGTAATCCGGAACGGGAGCGAATCCATGTCTAATGCGGTTGAGGTAATGACCTACAGCAAAAACAATGGCAACCAGTATACTGGATGGTATTTCGAAAGAATCGTTGAGCGTTTTCTAGAAATACTTCAAACAGAACAGCAGGGAATAGAAGAAGAACTACAACAAATAGGAAACAACAACAGTAATGCGAAGTTGCAATCCTTAAGAAACAAGAAAGCAACGCTGGAAATACTATACAACGGTCTTGCTCCCTTATTCGAAACGGAGGAGACAGAAAAATAATTTTTACGTCAACATGGCGTGTTGTTTAATTAAACACTATATTTGTTTAAATTCTAAACAATATAGTTATGAAAATAGGTGAAAGTATTCCGGCGCTCCTTCTTAAAGACCAACACGATAGCGAAATCAAATTAAGAGATTTAACGGGTAAAAAACTGGTAGTATATTTCTATCCTAAAGACGATACGCCTGGTTGTACGGCACAAGCTTGCAGTATACAAGCTGGAGAAAAGTTACTGATGGAAAAGGATATAACGGTTATTGGAATAAGCGCAGACTCCGTTACATCACATAAAAAATTTTCTGCAAAGTATCATCTATCGTTTCCTTTACTTTCAGACCCCGAAAAAAAGGCTATCGAAGCTTTTGGAGTTTGGGGGCCCAAAAAATTCATGGGAAAAACCTATGATGGAATTCACAGAAAATCGTTTTTATTTGATACGTCTGGTACGTTGATTCATATTATCGAAAAACCGGATACTAAAAACCATGCTGAAGAAATTCTCGATATTTTCACCAAAATTCAATCAACGTAAATAAAATACGTTTAGAGTTCATAACCTTTGTAAAAAATAAATATTATGTCAACAAAAGATGTTCAAAATGAAAAATTAAAAGCGCTTCAGCTTACCATGGAAAAACTGGATAAAACCTTTGGAAAAGGAGCGGTTATGAAACTTGGCGACAGCCCTGTTGAAAAAGTAGACGTTATTCCAAGCGGGTCCTTAACCTTGGATTTAGCGCTTGGAATTAATGGTTACCCGAAAGGGAGAATTGTAGAAATTTACGGGCCGGAATCTTCTGGAAAAACAACGCTAGCCATACATGCGATTGCTGAAATACAAAAGCAAGGAGGTATCGCTGCATTCATCGATGCAGAACATGCTTTTGATCAATTTTATGCAGAAAAACTTGGCGTGGATGTGGCAAATCTTTTAATATCACAACCCGACAACGGAGAACAGGCACTGGAAATTGCCGATAACCTTATTCGTTCCGGCGCAATTGATTTAATCGTCATTGATTCTGTGGCAGCTCTGACTCCGAAAGCAGAAATCGAAGGGGAAATGGGGGACTCTCAGATGGGATTACAGGCGCGCCTCATGTCGAAAGCATTACGCAAACTCACATCCTCCATTAATAAAGCCAATTGTTGTTGCATATTCATCAACCAATTAAGGGATAAAATTGGAGTCATGTTTGGTAATCCAGAAACTACAACAGGAGGTAATGCCTTAAAGTTTTATGCTTCCCTACGTCTTGATATCCGTAAGGCTACCCAATTAAAAGACGGGGAAGAAATCATTGGAAACCGCGTTAAAGTTAAAGTGGTAAAGAACAAAGTAGCTCCTCCTTTCCGAAAAGCGGAATTCGACATTCTTTATGGAGAAGGTATTTCTAAAATCGGTGAAATTATAGATTTAGGTGTAGAATTGAATGTATTAAAGAAAAGCGGTTCATGGTTTTCCTATGGTGAAACTCGCCTTGGACAAGGTCGCGACTCCATTAAGTCCATTCTTGCAGACAACCCTGAGTTGTGCGACGAATTAGAACAACGCATAAGAACAGCACTGACTAGCAATAAAGTTGTTGAAATAGAAGGATAAATGCAAAGATTTATCTAAATTTGACAAAACTAAAACTTAAGTGTTATGAAACAAACTATGCTAATTCTAATGGTTGGTTTGGGAGTTATGACTTTCACTACTTCATGTAAAAAGAAAGGCTGCACCGATAACGGAGCTGTAAACTTCAATTCCAAAGCAAAAAAAGATGACGGTTCTTGTTTATACAAACCTACGATCAAATTAAACGGTGCAGCGAGCGTTACCATCAACGTCGGAACTTCCTACACGGATGCTGGTGCTACTGCAACGAACAAAGACGGTTCATCCGTTGCAGTTACAACCGACAACCAAGTGGATAGTGCCGCTGTTGGAACATACTACGTTAACTATTCTGCAACCAACGCAAATGGAACTACAACCGCTAAAAGAACCGTGAACGTGGTAATTGGGGCTGAAAATTGGACTGGGCCAACTTGGGGATTAACCTCAACATGCAGTGGAACGCAATTCCCACTTTCAGGAAGTCCTGCAATTACAGCAGGTGCTACCGCAGCGGATATCAATATTGATAATTTTTTCAATCTAGTTGGAGGAACTGCAACAGGGACTATTAATGGCGCAGCGGTTACCATACCTCAGCAAACCATCAATATTCAACTAGGTGATATCAATTTCTCAGGAACAGGAACAATGAATTCGAGTGGAACGCAGATTCAAATCACGTATACGTATGATAATACAACACCGATCATTGGGGGAAGCGGTACCTGCATCGCCATTTATGACAAACAGTAAAATCTCGGTGACTCATTAAAAAAGACGGCCTCGGCCGTCTTTTTTTTTATCCATACGCGGTAATACAATTACGACAAAAGTATACCCTTCTTGTTAAATCTAGGTAAAACGGCCAAATCCTCGATTTTAATTGAGTCTGGCAAGAATAAAAACTTCTTATCGTACAATACCTCATCTATCCAAAAACTCACCCAGTATTCGTTATACAAACCGAAGACTTCGGGAATAATTAATTCAATCTTCGCATATTCCTCTGGTAACAAAACCTCAAGCGAATGCCTTAAAGTAGCCGTTTTTAAAGCCTCTCCTGACTGCATATTCTCCCCAAAACCAACACTGGTTACAATTATTCCTTCCATGATGTCTTTTCGATCATTGATCAAATAAACCGCATATTCTTCATTACCTTTCTCTTCCAACAAGGCCAAAAAAACACCTTCTACCTTGGGTATTAAATCTTTTGCTTTCATCTGCTTATATTAACTCAAAACCGAACAAATTCATCATAGATACAACCAATAGCTTTTTCACCTCCGCCATATCAACAGCTTCGGTCAATTCATTGGCTAACGACGTTACCTCCTTGTCGGAAATGCCACACGGAACTATTTGATTAAAATACTTCAAATCCGTATTGACATTAAAACCGATTCCATGCATGGTAACCCAACGAGAACATTTTACGCCAAAAGCAGCAATTTTGCGGGGTGGAATACCTAAAATCCAAACCCCTGTAAGTCCTTCAATACGCGTGCCTTGCACACCAAAATTAGCGAGAGTTTCAATAACTGATTCCTCTAAAAATCGCATATATTTATGGATATCTGTGAAAAACTGTTCTAGGTCGAGGATTGGATAAACCACTAATTGACCTGGGCCATGATAGGTAATATCCCCTCCACGATTAATTTTATAAAATTGGGCATCTAAATCATGTAACTTAACCTCATCAGCCAATAAATGGGTTGCATCACCGCTTTTACCTAGGGTGTATACGTGTGGGTGTTCGCAGACAAGAAGATGGCTTTGAGGATATGTAACCCCGGATCGTTTTTGTTCTATTAATTCATTGAACAAAACCTCTTGTAAATCCCAAGCCTCTTGATAATCAATAAGGCCTAAATCATGAAATTTAACTTTAGGCGGTTTCATTTCATACCACTCAATTCGGACTTTAAATAATCGATAATCTCAATGTCCAAAATATCTGCTCCATTCTTTTCACATAGAAAATAAGAAGCCCAATCAACTAAATGCACCAAATACAATGATCTTTCGACCAGTGAGGACCCTTTAGCCTCTAAAGTCATGGAAGAGCCGGTCTTTTTCTCCACCGCCATTGTACTAATTTCAAATCGCTTCTTATTGCGCGGATGTATGTCATCCGCGACAAAGAAAACTGGAGCAAATCGATCGTCTCCTCCTCCCCATCCAACGAGTTCGTTATGGTTCATTTCTGGAATGACATGGCACCAAGCCAAATATTTGGAATTTTCATTAAGCTGTTGACGAGCCCTTACGATAACTCCTTCGTATTTGGTTTCACTATAAAGCACGCCTACTTTACCGAATAAATACTCGGACAATTCAATTGCTTTTTGCTTGATGGATTCTTGTTCCTTGTTAATCAACGAAATACTGCTTCTGATTTCCGACAGCCGCAGGTTGGATATAAACTCCAGCGAATGTAAATAATGAATCAATATCACCAAAGAATAGCCCAAGGCGCTACGAGGAGGATTACCCCCTGGCACGATTGTACAATCGTACCCAGAATCCTTACAAAACTTTGCTAAACGACCCCCGCTGGTAATGCCAAAAATAAATGCTCCTTTACGCTGAGCCTCTTCCAAAGCAGTAGTTGTTTCTTCGGTATTACCTGAATAAGAAGACCCAATAACCAAAGTATTCGGGCCCACAAAAGCGGGTAGTGAATATTCATGTACCAAGGTCAAAGGCACCTTCAATTCATCTTGTAACCAGTTACTTACAATTTTAGCACCAATGCCTGAGCCTCCAAGTCCGCACATTACAATATTGTTTATAGGGCGATCAGGTTTTCTAAAAGATGTTTTTGAAGCTATTTCAAAGGCTTCTTCCAATTGATGGGTAAATGTTGTGATTAGATCTTTCATGTTGACTATTTATAAAGGTATATTTCCGTGTTTTTTCAATGGCAAATTCTCCGCTTTCTTTTCCAACATAGAAAATCCACGAAGGAGTTTTTCCCGTGTTTCCCTGGGAAAAATAACATCATCTACGATGCCCCGCTCAGCAGCCCGATAGGGATTAGCAAAGGTATCAGCATACTCGGCCTCCTTTTCTTTCCACTTTTTTTCGGTATCCGTTGCGCTCAAAATATCTTTTCTGAAAATAATTTCCGCGGCGCCTTTGGCTCCCATCACAGCAATTTCTGCTGTTGGCCAAGCAAAACTCAAATCTGCTCCCAGGGATTTTGAATTCATTACACAATAAGCACCTCCATAGGCTTTTCGTGTAATTACTGTGATTCGAGGCACCGTAGCTTCGGCAAATGCATAAAGCAATTTTGCCCCATGCGTAATGATACCATTCCACTCTTGGTCGGTTCCAGGTAGAAATCCAGGAACATCCTCAATAATCAAAAGAGGAATGTTAAATGAGTCGCAAAACCGCACGAATCTCGCCCCTTTTCGGGAAGCATTAATATCCAATACCCCGGCAAGTTCTGCCGGCTGGTTGGCAACTATACCAATCGTTCGTCCTTCCATTCGAGCAAAACCAATAACAATATTCCTAGCGTAATCTTCTTGCACTTCAAAAAACGAATGGTCGTCAACTAAACACTCTAAAACCCTTCGACAATCATAGGGTAGACCATTATTCGATGGAAGAACCGTTTCGATACGCTCCAATTTCTCGGGAGAAAACTCAAAAACGGACGGCTTTGGTGCATCTTCGTAGGCATTTTGAGGTAAATAGGTAAGAAGAGTTCTTGCTTTCTTTAAGCATTCGACATCGTTTCCTGCAACAAAATGATTTACTCCACTACGCTCCGCATGCGTCTTTGCGCCCCCCAAATCTTCCGAACTAACCTCTTCATGGGTTACTGTTTTTACCACGTTGGGTCCGGTAACAAACATGTATGAAGTGTCTTCTACCATGAACACAAAATCGGTTAAGGCGGGAGAGTAAACAGCGCCACCCGCACACGGACCCATAATCAGGGAGAGCTGGGGAACTACACCACTTGCTCTCGTGTTTCGAAAGAAAATCTCGGAATATCCCGACAGGGAAACTACCCCCTCTTGAATTCTCGCTCCACCTGAGTCGTTAAGACCAATGATCGGCGCCCCATTCTTCAGAGCCAAATCCATAATACGGCAAATTTTAGCTGCGTGAGTCTCACTCAACGACCCCCCTAAAACAGTGAAATCTTGAGCGTAAACATACACCAACCTACCGTGAATTTTGCCAAAACCTGTTACAACGCCATCCCCAGGAATTTTTTGATGATCTAAACCAAATGAACTAGAACGATGCTCCACAAAAGCGCCTATTTCTTCAAAGGTTTCCTCATCCAGCAGCAAGATAATCCGTTCTCTAGCCGTTAATTTCCCTTGCTGATGATGCTTATTAATCCGTTCTATCCCTCCTCCTAGCCGGTTCAAAGTTCTTTTATCGGACAGTTCGTGATTTTTCTTTATCATAATCAAAATTACGTTATTTCTTAATTAATATAGGCGGAAACAGAAGGTTTATCAAGGCAAGAATAAGAATAAACGCAACAGCTGCATATAACGCCGCCCCTTCAAAAATTACGCCCACCAATAATAAAGCAAAAAGGGCCGTTTTTATGAATTGTGCCCGTTTGGATGTTTGCCAAATAACTCCTGTTTTTCGCTCCAAATTAATCTTTAAATATTCCCCTAAAATCATAATCGGTAGCAAAAAATAACCTTGTGCGATCCCCATGTCTTCATAGCTCAAAAAATCCATCAATGAACCCAAAAAATCTACTGTAAAAACAGCGATAGCGCATAAAATAACGATTAGCTCAACGATGATTAACCCATGGTGTTGTAGAACAAAGCCGCCGTTTTTTTTAACAACATCCGAAACCAACCCTGCGAATTGATCCAAAAAATAAAACCACAAAATAAAATCAAAACCCCAATTCCAAAAAATTAAACCAACGGTTGGAAACAATACCTCCGCAAAAAGTCGTTGGACACGTACGTTCATGATCGTCTTTTTCCAAGTGCGTTTACACGCTCTAATGTTATGTTATAGTTTGGATTGATTTCTAGCGCCTTTCTGTACATAAATAGCGCATTGCTAATTTGTTTTTTGCCTTCATAGGCCAAGCCAGCATTGTGATAACTTTCGATGTGTTTTGGATTAATTTCAATGGCTTCGCTGTAAAAAAACAAAGCACTATCTAGGTCTTTTTCTTTAAACTGTTTAATGTCGCCTAGGTGAAAATACCCAATTTCATAGGTGGAATCCACCTTAGCGATTAAACGATATAAACGTTTCGCCTCCTTCACTCGATCAAATTTCTCATTCGCGTAAGCTAAGGCGTATATGATTTCTGGATTTTTGGGTTCTAATTGATACGCCGTGGTATAATATTCTATACACAGAGGACTGTTTTCGTGCTCATAGATGCTTCCTAAAATCAAATGACCAAGAAAAAACTTGCTGTCCTGTTTAATCGCGGTTTCGTAGGAAGATTTAGCCAAGGTAAAGTTTTGTTTGCTTAAATACATTGACCCTTTCAATACATAAGCGTCGCGGTACTTTGGGTTTATTCTCAATGCCTTGTTGACATACACAAAAGCCTGGTCATAATTTCCCAAATTAGCGAATACACTCCCCATGCCCACCAAAGCCTTTAATTCTGAAGTGTCCTTTTGAAGCACCTTGGAAAAATGATAACATGCGGTTGAAAAATCACTGCTCTGAATCAAATTTTTATCTTTATTAATAAGCGCTAGAGCATAAAGTAAACGCGAAGTTGTGTTGTTGCTGTCCAGTCGAAAAGCGTGCGCCGCATCTTTCATAAGTTGCGGATAATCGAGTGAATCAAGGCTTAATTCGGCCCTCTTTTGCAATAAAGGAATGCTGTCGGGGTATTTATCCAAAAGCAAACTCAACTCTTTCTTACTTAGGTCGTTTAATTCCTTCGGTTTATCAGCACTTTTATTGGATTCGGAATTTCCTCCACAAGCATAGAATAGAAATAGAATCAAGGCAATGAAAACTTTAACCATGATGCAAAACTAACAAAACGATGCATTACCTTTGTACAAAAAACAATGAGATCTCGCTTTATTCTACTCTTGATGTTGGTTTTTTTCCTGTCGGATGCTTTAGCTCAGGGATGCAGTCAATGCAAATTATTATCGGAACAAGGCGTTGAAGCCGAAGAATCATCCTTTACCTCCAATATTAATTCTGGAATACTGTATTTAATGGTCTTTCCATATATAATCCTCATGTTCATTTTCAGGAAGCCCCTATGGCGTTTTTTCAAAGCTTTATTCAGCCCCGCTCATCCCAGTAAATAATGACTTTACCAGTGCTTTTGCGGCTTTCCAGCAATTCATGCGCTTGAACAAGTTGGGAATGATGAAAGGTTTGCGCTTTCAAAGGAACAATCTTTTTCTGATGGTACATGGAAAAACACTTGTTCAAATGATACGCTAATTCTTGCGGATTATCTTCTGCTATTTTTAGCATGTTAACCCCAACCATCGTTTGAGATTTCATCATAAAAGGAATAGGAGAATAAAAACCTGATTTTTTTGCGAATTTCAACAATGAAAGTAAGCCAAGTCGTCCATTTAACAATGAAGAACCTCCAAACAAGAAAAGTTTTCCCCCATTGCTCAAAAATTGTAAATCTTGTTTAATGCTTATTCCTCCCGTTGGATTGAATGATGCTATTATCTTTTCTTCATCAAGGATGGCAGCAAGTTCTTTATGATACCTTTCCTTTGGGGCAACCAGAACCCATGTTGGACTTATTCCTTCTAAGACCCTTGCCTTTTCAATGCTGCTTACTTTTGCTACGGTTTTAATTCCCTTAATCGCGAGCAATTGCAGAATGATGCTTCCTACTCCCCCCGCAGCAGCATGAACCAGAGCAATTTTGCCTTGGTTTAATTCCGAAACCTGATCAACCATGAAAGAGGCCGTAACCCCTGCAGTACATAAACTAAGTGCGTCCTCCGCCTTCATTTCACCTATTTCTACTAATGCATTGAGCGGCGTAACGACACTTTGGGCATAGGCGCCAAATCGGCAAAATCCGGCTACCCTTTTTCCAAGCCAATCTTGATCATTCGGTGAATTTACCTCTACCACAACACCTACGATATCATACCCCGGAACAAAAGGAAAGGGAGGTGCGTCCCTGTATTTACCTCTACGTGACATAACATCGGCAAAATTCAACCCAAAAGCTTCAATCCTAATCCGTGCACTACCCTGGGGAATGGGCGCAATTGGAATACTTCGCAACGAGAACGCGTGTTTGATTTTACGGTGTTTTACCAGAAAATACCCTTCCGTCATGATCCAAAAAAGCTTCCTTTGCGTTTGCCGTTGTTTACCGTCCGTGAATTCTTGGAAAACACCCAACGAACTTGTACGAAAAGATTGTTGGTTTTAACTCCCGATAAAGGTTTTGGGTAGATGTAATAACCTGCATTTGCGTGAATGAACCAAATTTTATACCCCACCGTTGGCGTAAAGCCCAGCATGCCCTGATCAAAATTGGATCTTGCTGCTACTTGAGCTCCAAAAGTAAGACCAAATCGATTAGGTCGAAACCAAAAACCTGCATCAGCGCCCAGGATTCCTGCGCGGTAATCGTAATTTGCCCCGATGTTGAATGCATGAGAGGAAGCGTTTTTCAGCTTAATTTCTTTGGAACGTCGTTCATAACCAAGTTCGAATACAAGGTTTCTTCCCTGTTGAACACCAATATAAGGACCGGATTGAATTTTAGTAAAATCAAACCATTGCTTCTTTTGGGCAAACAACATTGCTGGGAAAAACAAAAACAAACAAGCCTTTTTCATTCCTGTAAATTTAAAAAGTAAATCTTGGTGCGATTGCATTTTACCCCATGAATTTTATAAGTTTGCCTATGATAATTCCTTTTGACGATGCTTACTTCATGCGACAGGCCCTTATTGAAGCGGAAAAAGCATTCCATGAAGGTGAAGTGCCCGTTGGCGCTGTAGTAGTAGCCAACCAACAAATTATTGGTCGAGGCCACAACCTTACTGAAAAACTTCAAGACGTAACAGCGCATGCGGAGATTCAAGCTATTACCGCCGCTGCCATCCATATTGGGGCAAAATATTTGAAAGATTGTACCCTATATGTAACTCTAGAACCTTGTTGTATGTGCGCTGGCGCATTATATTGGAGCCAAGTATCCAAAATTTGTTTCGGTGCGAGGGATGAAAAACGAGGCGCAACAAATTTCAGCCCCTCCTTGTTTCACAAAACAACCGTTTTTGAAACCGGAATCGCTGCGGATGAATGTTCTGAGCTCCTCCGGCGTTTTTTTGAACAAAAAAGATAACTAAGGCCTTTTGCTTTGTGTATATTTGTAGAACAAATCAAGTTGCATGGAAATCAATGCTCAAAATGCGCCTAAGCCACTAGGACTTTATCCCCACGCCCGCAGGGTGGGAAATCTCCTTTTTCTCTCCGGAGTTGGCCCCCGTATAGCAGGTTCAGATGCTATTGATTCGGTTGTGCCCGGACTCACCTTGGATAACAAAGGGAATTATGTAACCTTTGATTTTGAGGCGCAATGCCGAAATGTATTTGAAAACGTTCGACAGATTTTAGAAGCCTCAGGATCAAGTTGGGAACAATTGGTTGATGTTACGGTTTTTCTCACCGACATGAAGCGAGACTTTCATACGTACAATCGCCTGTATGCAGAGTATTTTTCCACCAATCAACCGTGCAGAACAACCGTAGAAATCAATGCGCTTCCAACCCCTATTTGCATCGAGTTAAAATGTATTGCAACTATTAATTAAGTTTTATGTTAGGTTTTATTTTTAGAGTTATTATCGCTTGTGGTTTACTTAGTTTCACCACATACCTTTTTGCCAGTGGGTCTTGGGGATGGGGAATATTCATGATTTTCCCATCGCTTATTTTTGGCTTTACCTTTTTTCGCAATGAAAATATGATTTTCGCCTTAAACCAAATGCGGGTAGGCAATCAAGAGAAGGCGAAAAAATACATTAACCGAATTAAAGCCCCTCAGTTTTTACCAAGGAAACAACACGCCTACATCCTGTACCTTAAAGCATTAATGAATGCCCAAGAAATGGGGTTTGCACAAAGTGAGCAATTGCTAAGAAAAGCGTTGACTTTGGGTCTAAGAACCAACGAAGACAATGCCGTTGCAAGAATGCAATTAGCGGGAATTTGCGCACAAACAGGACGAAAGTCAGAGGCCACATCCCTTCTATCAGAAGCGAAAAAATTTGACAAAAACGGAATGCTAAAAGACCAAATTAAAACCATGCAGTCGCAACTTCAAGTTGCTCCTTCGAAGAATCAAATGCGCATGGCACAAATGATGGGAGGAAGAAAAAAACTCCCTAAAATGCGTTAATTCCTTGAGACAAAGAATGTTTGCCCCCGATTGGGAGGAATATGAATTAATCGATGCTGGAGGTGGCGAAAAATTAGAGCGCTGGGGTAATATTATCACGATTCGTCCTGATATTAATGCTTATTTTAAGTCCGAACTGAATAAAGCTGAATGGCTTAAACAAGCCCATTTCCAATTTAAAGAAAATAAGAACACTTACGGAGAATGGAAAATACGCTCCTCATTCGCCCTGGATTGGCAAGTAAATTACCAAGACCTCAAATTTCAGTTAAGTTTAAAAAACACCAAACACACCGGTATCTTTCCAGAACAGGCCTTGAATTGGGAGAAAATAAAAGCGATTTCCAATGCTGACACCAAGTTTTTAAATTTATTTGGCTATTCAGGGGCCTCTAGTTTAGCTGCTGTCTCGAAGGGGGCGGAAGTGGTCCATGTTGACTCCTCGAAAACCGCCCTGACTTGGGCTCATGAGAATTTAACCATCAATAGCTTTTCGGGATGTAAATTGGTGGCGGAAGACGCCCTTCATTTTATGGATCGGGAAATTAAGCGCCGACACACCTACAGCATAATTCAAATGGATCCTCCTGCATGGGGAATTGGAACGAAAGGAAAAAAATGGCAATTAGAAAATCAATTAGATTCTTTACTGCAAAATGCATCAACGCTATTAACCGAAAATGGAATACTAATACTATCGACTTATTCCCCGAAGATTTCGCCGGAAAGCCTTCGGGAAATTGCCGCCTTTATTTTCCCCACTAAAACTGTAAAAACAGGGGTGCTTTGTACTAAATCTACAAGTGGAAAGGTCTTGGAGCACGGAAGTTTACTTCACGTGTTATAATTATTTCCCTCCCTGAATGATCGATTTGGCATTGGTAATCCACACATCGGGTCCTCCAGCCATATAGCCCGAAGATTTAAGGGCTTGAAAGTTAAAATTATCCCCTTCCTTTACCACATTCACAAACCAAACGGTTGGATACCCTTGAACTTGAAATTGTTGCTGAAGTAATTGGTTTTGATCTTTGATGTTTTGAGGCTGAACCTTGTTTCTAGGAAAATCCAACTCTACCAAAATGACATCTTGTGAGGCCCAGTTAGTGAATGCTGGTGTATTAAACACTTCTCTTTGAAGCCTATGGCACCAGCCACACCAATCACTTCCGGTAAAAAAAAGCAGCATGGGTTTATTTTCTTTAACTGCAGCCTTTGAGGCAAGCGAAACATCCGTGTACCAGGTTAGGGTTGATTCTTTCGATGCATTTTGTGCACAAGAATAAAAACTAAAAAGGGCAACAAATAAAGGGAGAACAAAGGATTTCATGGGTAGAATTTTTAAAAAGGTTTAATTTAAACAAAGATGGCAACAAAGACTTTAGAATCGATAAATTAACAGCTATTTAACTTTTATTATCTTTACCTGCAAATAGCATGCCTGCTTTAAAATTGAACCTCTATGAAATATTGCTTTACCATACTTGCCCTAATATATAGTATTTCCTTCCTCGCTCAGACTCAAAATGTACGAGGAAAAGTCATGGACTCCGAAACGAATTATCCGTTGGCAGGAGCAAAGGTTGAAATTGACCTGAAAAATGAGAACGGCGTTAATTATCGTGCAGTAACGGATGCAGAAGGCGCTTTTACTATTAACACGGTGCCCGTGGGAAAATACAGTTTAACAACGCGTTTCATGCAATATGAACCAAAAACGCAAACCATTGAGTTAACCTCCGGAAAGGAACTTATTCTGGCTATTTTACTTCAGGAATCCGTTACCAATAAAGAGGAAGTAGTGGTCAACGGAAGAAAAAAGGGTGAAATCATCAATGAATTAGCCGTTATTTCTGCTCAGCAATTTTCGGTAGAGGAAACGAATAGGTATCCTGGATCCCGCATGGACCCTGCTCGCATGGCCTCCAATTTCGCTGGAGTTCAAGGTGCCGACGATTCACGAAACGACATCATTATTCGAGGAAATAGCCCTTTAGGCGTTGTTTGGCGGGTAGAAGGCATTGACATTCCGAACCCTAACCACTTTGCCATTGCGGGAAGTTCTGGAGGACCTGTTTCCGTATTAAATAATAAAATTTTGGGTAATTCGGACTTCATTATGAGTGCCTTTCCTGCGGAATACGGGAATAGCGTCTCGGGAGTCTTTGATCTCAAACTCCGAAGTGGAAACGATCAGCGCCATGAATTTACAGGACAATTCGGATTATTGGGAACGGAATTCTTGGCGGAAGGGCCATTGAATAAGAAAGGGAACGCTTCTTTCCTCATGATGGGTAGATACTCCACCCTTTCCTTGTTTCAAACCTTTGGAATAAAGCTCGGTACAGACGCGATACCAACTTACGGGGATTTGGCTTTCAAATTCAATTTTAAATTGCGCAAAGGCGGAAACCTATCCCTTTGGGGAATGGGAGGTAAAAGCAGGATATCCATTATGATTTCGGAAAAAACGGAATATACGACAGATCTTTACGGAGAAGGAGACAGAGATCAGTACTTTGGAACCTCCATGGCTGTTTCTGGTTTGAATTACAAAAAAGCCATCAATGAGAAAACATTTGTTAGCAGCACCTTAGCTTATTCTCAAGAAGTTCAGCAAGCCAACCACGATTATCTTCAGCGCAGTTTAACCATTAACGGAGGGGATACTACGATACAAATAGATTCCATCTATCCCCTAATGGCTTATACGTTCAAAACCCACAAAATCTCAAGTTATACGGCCCTGAATCATAAAATCAATAAACAACACTTAGTTAAATTTGGCTACAACGCTGACCTATTCCTCATGAACATGCACGACTCTGCCTTGGTTGATTATTATACCCCCAACGTGTTTTTCACCCGATGGAATTACGAAGGCTCCTGCGTATTGATTCAACCGTTCATCCAATGGAAATGGCGAATGACGGACAATACGGACTTTACGGCCGGAATCCACAGTCAATACTTTTCAATGAGCAATAGCCTGAGCCCTGCGGAACTTCGTTTAGGATTCAAACATAAACTATCGGGTAATCAATCGGTTTTTGCAGGTGCCGGGATGCATAGCCAAGCACAGCCATTGTATACCTATGTTGACAACCGAAAAGGAGCGGGAAATTTTTTCAATAAAGGCATGGATTTTACGAAAAGTTTACATTCAGGAATAGGATATGAAAAATTCTTTGCGAAAGGGTTTAGCGTTCGTACAGAGGCCTATTATCAATATTTGTATAATATCCCTGTTACCATTGCCCCGAGTTCATTCTCCATGATTAATATGGGAAGTGGTTTCACTCGGATTTTTGCGGATTCTTTAGAAAACACAGGAACCGGTTACAACTATGGACTCGAACTTACGGTTCAAAAATACTTCGATAAAAGTTTCTTTTTCCTCTTTTCCGGAACGCTTTACGATTCAAAATATACTGGAAGCGATGGCGTTCTTCGAAACACCTCCTACAACGGTTCCTATGTGGCTAACCTATTAGCCGGAAAAGAATTTAAACTTGGAAAAAGAAACATCCTGGGTATTGGCACAAAAGTTACAACTGCCGGCGGTAAGCGTTATGGCCTAGTCGACTTAGGAAAAACCAATGCGGAAAAAGATCTTATCTACCGAGACTCCATGTTTAATGAACTTCAATTCAAGGACTACTTTCGAATGGATTTGAAAATTTCTTGGAGAATGAACGCAAAGGCAATGACCCATGAAATAGGTTTAGACCTTGTAAACATTTTGAATACGAAAAACCTATTAAGCTTGGCTTATGCCCCTTCCCTCGACCCGGCGGTGGTAAATTCACCTAATTACCAACCGGTTTCTGAAAAAACCCAGCTTGGCTTTTTACCTATTTTCTATTACAAAATAGATTTCAGAGCGGGAGGAAAGCCACGCTAAAAATGGGGGCAATCACACTTGTTCTTTTTTCCTGGAAAAAAAGTTGTTCCAAGGCTTATAGAAGCTTGTTTAACTCCTAAGGTGTGTTGTGCCGTTTGCGAGATATCTGATACATCCAAACTAAGTTGTCGCTGGAATAGAACCAAACCACCTATATTTGGTTGAAGAAACACATGCTTAAAAAAAGTCAGTCTTAATCCGCTGTTCAACACCAGTCCTGATCCAGAAAACTTCAGTTGTGGTTCCTGGTAAGCGCTTCCAAAGCCTACTTTTGCCGCTGAAAACACGGCTATTACGCCGCCACCAACGTGGAAATCTATCGTAAAATTAGCCTTTGCCGTTCGATACAGCGGCACGAAAAAATTACCCGTTAGTGATACTAGCTTTGCATTCCGAACTTGAAAATCAAACGATGTGGAGTCGGTGGACAACTGTGTGTCAAAATCTCCACTTAATCCAGAAATTTGGTCAAAACCTGGCTTCACATACCCACTAAGTTTCAGTAGTTGTGGAGAAAGATGGTAGCTCAAATTCTCCAAGCCCAAACTCAATTGTACCTTTTTTCGAACAATGTATGCAATGCCGAATCGGTATTGATTAAACAAAGATGATTTATTGTCCGATGAAGTTTGTGAAAACAAAACATCCGTCGCTTGAAAATTATAATCACTCCCCTTAAACGTAATTGTGGATCGTAAAAAACTATTACTTGCCCCGCCGAAGTAGGCAGAAAAAAACCCTTTTGAAAGCGTGCCCGAATTGCGCATTTGGGCATGAAACTCGCAAGTCCATAAACAAATCAGACAAACGATGCATTTCATCTCTGTATGATTTTTAACCATTCCTTCTGGTCCATGATTTTTTCCAGTTTGAAATAGGTGGATTTTTGAGGGTTATAGTATGCTACTAATCCTACATTCTCAGCAAATACAGCATTTCTTTCAACCCATTTTTCTTGCTCCGTATGCTCGAAAGGATTTAATTCGGTTATGCGAATTTTATCATTAAAAATGATGCTTTTAACCGCTTTTTCTTGTTGATCCAAGCGAAAACTTCCGGGTTTCAAATACTTTCGGAAAACTTCATATAGCATCACCGTTGAGTCTTTCGTGCCGCTAAACTTTGAAGCGAACCAGGTTTCATCTTGCGTGTTAGCAGGAAAAAGGAATCTCTTGTAAACCATTGCTTTTTCTTTTCTCCCATAACGGTTAACCACCATATGATCTTGAACATCCAATGAATCAACGTTATAATTAATCGCTTCGGACAAAACCCCTTCACGGGTGTAAATTTCAACCACCAGATGCAATCCCACTAAATCCTCGACGGTATATATCCGATGAAACTCTTCTTGCAATCCTTGAACAGTATCTCGATAAACGTATACTTTAGGTTGGTCTTGAATTGGATAAAAAAACGTAGACAAGGGGTGCAGGCTTTTAGAAGGATTGTTATTCGATGGGGCTAATTCCTCTGAGGAACAAGCCATTATAACTACGATAAAACCTATTAACCAAAAACCTCTTTTAAACATTTTTCGTCATTCTTAAAAATGATACCTCATCCTCGGACAAATGCCGAAACATCCCCCTTGGCAAGTCTTTTTTCGTTAAGCCAGCAAATACTACACGGTCCAATTTCACGACCGTATATCCCAACGATTCAAACATTCGACGTACAATTCTGTTCTTTCCTGAATGAATTTCTATGCCTACCTCGCGAGAATTACCTCCCTCAACATACGAGGCTTTGTCGGCCTTGGATTTTCCATCTTCCAAATCAACTCCGCGCAACAATTTTTCTAAGTCCTCTGCCTTAACCGGTTTGTTCAGCTCAACGTGGTAAATTTTCCGAGCTTGATATCGGGGATGCGTTAGCTTTTTGGCCAAATCTCCATCGTTGGTGAACAACAAAAGTCCCGTGGTTTCTCGATCCAGACGCCCTACAGGATAAATCCTTTCCCGGCAAGCATTGCGCACCAAGGTCATAACCGTTTTTCGGCCTTGGGGGTCGTCCATTGTGGTAATAAATCCTTTGGGTTTATTAAGCAACACGTATCTTTTTTTCTCCGCATTGATGGTTTCGCCGTTGCATTGAATAACGTCGGTTGGCGCTATTTTATAGCCAAGCTCCGTTACAATTTTGCCATTTACCGTGATGACTCCTGTTTGTATCAAGACATCAGCCTCCCTTCGAGAGCAAATGCCGGCATTGGATAAATACTTATTCAACCGGATAGCTTCGTCGTTAAAGCTCGGAAGAGGATCGCCTTTTTTTACCTTAATTTTAAAGTCAATGTATTTGCGCTTATCCCTCGGTTTAACTTCTTTGGGTTTACTTTCAGCGGATTTAGAGGCCTCTGGTTTTCCTCTTCGATTGTTTGTGTTCATCACGAGCAGTTTTTACAAAGGTACGGGAATAATGTTTGCTTAAAAAGCGGGGAAAGCATCTTGCAAATGGTGTATAACCACTTCGTGCGGATGTTGCACCACACTTATGGCATCCATCCGAACCTCAACCGGATTTGGCCACGATCGTACATAAAAATTAATGGCTTTAATTAACAGGCGCTGTTTTGTTTTGGTAATGGCATGAAAGGGTTGCTCTACCTGTTTACCTACGCGCGTTTTCACCTCCACCGCAACTACCCAATTTCCCGTTTGCACAATGAGGTCAATCTCTGCCTTTTGGTGGCGATAATTTCGCGAAAGGATTGTATAGCCTTTGTTATTTAAATAGTTTGCCGCTTGTTCCTCTCCCCACTTTCCCGTCTCCAGCATAAAGAACTAGCGTATCAAATGAAAAAATCCGTGACCTTGAACCTCACCTCCTGAAACTCCAGTTGCTTTGTAGATATACGTGTAAACACCTTCGCTCGCTTCTGTATTTCCGACAGTTCCATCCCATTTTGGAGCAGAGACGAGTACGTCGTTGCTGCTACCCGAATACAGTATAGACCCCCAACGGTTGAAAACAAAAAGTTCAATCGAAACAACATTCACATAGTCTAACTCGAAGAAATCATTGATGCCATCTCCGTCTGGTGTTATAATATTGGGTGCCTCTACCTCCGGATACGGATAAGTACACATCGAAACCACATTAACATTCGCATTTGGGTTATAATTCAATGCTTCCGCATCCGCACAATCGCAAACATTTACCGGAATAAATAGCGATTGAGTGTCTTGGCAATTGGCGCTTTGTGAGGCGGTTAATAATACCGTATATCCTGTTGGAAAATCGGTCGTGTAAACCGCATTCTGAGGGTCTAATGTTGGCGAAGAGGCCGTTTGACCGTTGCCAAAATCCCAAGAATAATTATTAGCATTGCTGCTGTTATTGGTAAAGGCAACATTCAAAGGGGAACAACCCGTTCCAGGGGTTGCCGTAAATGCTGCAATGGGAGCGTTAATCGTCGTTACAAAAACACTGTCAGAAGCACTGCATACTTGATCGGTGATGGTGAGCTGATACCATCCTCCGGAAAGATTTTGCAAGGATTGTCCATTTTGCCCATTCGACCAGGTATAGGTTACATTGCCGGTGGTGCCGGAAACAAAGGCGGACACCGTTCCGCTTGGAATACATGTGGCAGGCGTCATAGCAATGCTATCAATCGCTATAGTCTGATTTACCGTTACCGTAGCCGTATCGGTTTGTGAAAAATTGCACTGGTCTACCGCCGTCACTAAATAGTGTACCACACCGTTCTGAGTGGCGTAAATCGTGATGGAATCGTTCGATGAAAGGGGCGCACCCGAAAGGGTTGTCCAACTGAAATCGTACGGAGCGTAACCTCCGGAAGCGCTTGCAGTAAGTAAAACGCTATCGGGGAAACATTGAACGAGCGGATCGCTTTCAAGAATATTAATGATGGGTCCATCGCCAATGTAAATGGTTCCTTGAGATGTTATGGTGTCTCCGCATGGGTTAACAATGGAAACGGTAATGGTAACCGATTCAAACCCTTCGTTTAAACCGTCTTGGGTTGGTGTTAAGTTCAAAATCACCGTGTCCTGGCCTGGTAAAAAGATGATCGGATTAACCATGTTGTTGTAATCCACTCCCTCAACCGCCGTACCGTTAATGGTGTAGTTGATGATCAATGTGTCATTGGATTGATCCTCCGGACGGGTGAAAATAAAATCAGCATAAGTACAGCCCTCAACAATGGTGGTGTCTCCAGAGACGGTAGCAACGGCAACACTTACGGCTGCGGAAGAAAAAGAACCGGCTTCGAGAAAAACACCGGAGTCATAGGCTTGATCCAATACATTTGCAATAGCAAACTTGATGTGATAGGTTTGATTGCACTGAACCGAAGCAGAGGCGGTGAGTTTTACCGTCGTTCCGTCGTATTCAATCGCATCTCCATAGGTGTCCTGGGGAAACTCGTTGTATACATAGTATTGCGTATTGGTTACCCAATTCACGTTGTTGATGGTTACAGGAGTTCCTCCAGGTATCACAGCAATGTTATCTCCTCCGTTAGGAAACCCCGCTAGAGGGTAGGGTCCTGAAATTCCGGGGCCCCATAGAAAAATACCGAAAGCGTCGTTGAAATTTGAAGGAGAGAATTCCGTGTATTCATCCGAACCAAACATGTAATTAAAAATGAGGGTGTCTCCAGCTGGAATAAAATCGAATTCTAGGATAACTCCATTGGTTACATTTCCATTAGCAATGGCATTAAGTTCAGGATCGGTATCTACCAGTTGCGAGTTTCCTGGGTTCGTTGTACTCCCGCCGATGTTCGGCCCCATCGCTCCCATCGCGTCTCCGGTAGTTAACACCATTCCACTGGACATGGGAAAAGTACCGTTAGTGTTGGTAAAATATGCAATGTTTCCAAATGGGGTATTAGCAAGACCGGGAACGCCGTTAATTGTAATGTTGGAAGCAACAACACCTGCACCTAATAAAACATTGCTCACCAATTGTTGGGGCGTTTGCGTGGGGGAAACATTGATGGGCTGGGCTATGCCTGAAAAATGTAGAATGGTAAGAAAAGATAGTATAAGGCACTGTTTCATGCGCGAAAATTTAGGTTATGACCTAATTCCTATCCCAAAAGTTGCATCATAGGGAAGGTTTGAGGGTTTAACAAATTTATGCTAAATTCGGTGAAAAACCAATTTCCGTTGCCTCATGAACAAAACACAAGATTACCTTCAGCAACACTTAGACCGATTCACTCAAGAATTATTGGAACTGCTGCGAATCCCATCCATTTCCGCTGACCCGGCCTACCAAAAAGAAGTGCTGCATTGCGCAGAAGCCGTGGCCAAGCATCTAACAAAAATTGGAATGGAAGACGTTGAAATCATTGCAACCAAAGGACATCCGATTGTTTTTGGGCAAAAAACCATTGACCCGAAACTTCCTACCGTATTAGTTTATGGCCACTACGACGTTCAACCTGCAGACCCCTTGGATTTATGGCATAGCCCCCCTTTTGAGCCCGTGATTAAGCCCACAGAAATTCATCCGGACGGGGCCATTTTCGCGAGAGGAGCTTGTGATGACAAAGGACAATTTTTCATGCACGTGAAAGCGGTTGAATCCATGCTTGCGAGTGGCGAACTTCCGTGCAATGTAAAATTTATGATTGAAGGAGAGGAAGAAATCGGAAGTGAACATTTAGGCTTTTTTGTTAAGGAATATAAAACCAAATTAGCGGCAGATATCATTCTTGTTTCAGATACCGGGATGCTGGCTAACGATGTTCCGTCGGTTACCACTGGGTTAAGGGGGTTGAGCTATGTAGAGGTACAAGTAACAGGCCCCAACAGGGATTTACATTCCGGCTTGTACGGAGGCTGCGTGAAAAACCCGATAAACGCGCTTTGCGAAATGATCGCGTCCTTGCATGACGATCAAGGAAAAATAACAGTGCAAGGTTTTTATGACAGCGTGCTTGAAATTTCTCGTGCCGATCGAGATGCCATGGCCAAAGCTCCTTTTTCGGAAACTGCCTACAAAAATGCGCTTGATATCGAAGACACCTTTGGTGAGTCCGGTTATACTACTCCTGAAAGAGGTTCCATTCGCCCAACCTTGGATGTCAACGGTATTTGGGGTGGCTATACGGGTGAAGGAGCAAAAACGGTCATTGCGTCTCAGGCTTTCGCGAAAATTTCCATGCGATTAGTCCCTAACCAAGACCCGCAGGAAATTACCCGACTTTTTCAGCAGCACTTCGAAAAAATCGCCCCTGTTGGAGTGCGCGTGAAAGTGACACCGCATCATGGAGGGCAACCTGCCGTGACCCCCTTGGATTCTATAGGATACAAGGCCGCCGCTATGGCGTATGAAGCAACGTTCGGAAAAGCGGCAATACCCGTACGAAGCGGAGGTAGCATTCCCATTGTTGCCATGTTTGAACAAGAACTTGGATTGAAAACAATCCTCATGGGATTTGGGCTGGACAGCGATGCCATTCACTCCCCGAATGAGCACTATGGTTTGTTCAATTATCGCATGGGAATAAAAACGATTCCTTACTTTTACAAGCACTTTGTTGAATTAAGTAAATCCTAGACTTTGTTATCTCAAGACTCCCCAAAAAAACTGTTCCTGCTCGACGCTTATGCCCTCATTTACCGCGCATATTTTGCCTTTGCGAAAAACCCTAGGGTCAATTCAAAAGGTCAAAACACCAGCGCAGCCTTCGGTTTTTCCAATGTCTTAATTGATGTTATTAAAACTGAAAAGCCGACGCATTTGGCGGTGGTTTTTGATCCACCGGGAGGAAGCGAGCACCGGCAAGCAGAATTTGAAGCTTACAAAGCGCAACGCGAAGAGATGCCGGAAGATATCCGCAGCATGATTGGGCCGATAAAAGATATCGTTCGAGCTTTTAACATTCCTATGATTGAAATGGCGGGACACGAGGCCGATGATGTGATTGGTTCTATGGCAAAAATCGCGGAACAACGGGGATACCTAACCTACATGATGACTCCTGATAAAGATTACGGTCAATTAGTCAGTGAACGCACCTTTATTTACAAGCCGGGCCGAGGGGGAAATCCCCCCGAAATACTTGGTGTAAAAGAGGTTTGCGAAAAATTCGAAGTGCAAAATCCTTTACAGGTAATCGACATTTTGGGATTGTGGGGAGATGCCTCGGACAACATTCCCGGAATACCAGGCATCGGTGAAAAAACGGCCAAATCACTTATCGCGACGTATGGCAGTGTTGAATCTTTGATTGAGCATTCCCACGAACTGAAAGGAAAACAGCAAGAAAACGTTGTGGCATTTGCCGAACAAGGACGTGTGTCGAAAATGTTGGCGACCATTCTCATCGATCTTGACGTTCCTTTCGACGAAGAACACCTCAAAATATGCCCTCCCAATCCAGACGCCATCCGAGAGGTCTTTACCCAACTGGAATTTAGAAATTTAATGATGAAGGTCTTGGGGGAGGAACTTCAAATAACAGCCACCGCCAAGCCCAAATCGAACGGACAGCTCGATTTATTCTCTACGGTAGAAGACCCAGGAACGGCTGAAATCGTGCCCGAATCTTCCTTAAAAACCATCGAAACAGAAACCCCTTCCTACCATCTGATTACCACAGAAAAGGAACGAAAAGAGTTATTTGAATTCTTGTTGGAATATCCAACCCTTTGCTTTGATACCGAAACCACTGGAACAGATTCGTTGAATGATTTACTGGTGGGGGTGTCTTTTGCGGTGAATGCAAAAGAGGCTTTTTATGTCCCTGTTCCCCTAGATCGAGATCAAGCGGCGGCTATTCTTGCCATCTTTCAACCGCTGTTCACGCATCCGAACATCGAAAAAGTGGGTCATAACACTAAATTTGACCTTCAAGTATTACAGCAATACGGCCTTCACGTTGAGGGCCCACTGTTCGACACCATGATAGCGCAATACTTGATCAATCCTGAGGCCAAACAGGGGATGGACTTTATGGCGCAGTATTATTTAGGCTATCAACCTATTTCCATTGAAAGTTTGATTGGAAAGAAGGGTAAAGGACAAGGGAATATGGGGGATTTAGCTCCGGAAGAAATTTATCAATACGCTTGCGAAGATGCGGATATTACCCTTCAATTGAGGAATTTATTGGTGCAAGAAATCGAAAAACCCCATTTAAAGGAGTTGTTCTATACGATGGAGATGCCCTTAGTTCATGTCTTATCGAAAATGGAGGAAGAAGGAATTGCCATTGATGTGCCAGCTCTAAAATTGTATTCCATTGAACTTCAAGAAACCTTGGTGCGTTTGCACGATGAAATCATCGCTGACGTTGGGGTGCCTTTCAATGTTGACTCCCCGAAACAACTGGGAGAGATCCTTTTTGATCATTTAAAAATCAGCAGCAAGGCTAAAAAAACAAAAACGGGTCAATACGCAACTTCCGAGGAAGTTTTACAAAAACACGAACACGACCACCCCATTATCCCTAAGCTTTTGGAATATAGGCAATTGCGAAAATTGAAAAGCACTTACGTGGACCCCTTGCCCGAACTTTGTAGCCCAAGGGATGGTAGAATCCATACAAGTTTCATGCAAACAGTAACCGCTACTGGCCGCTTAAGTTCGAACAATCCCAACTTGCAGAACATCCCGATTAGAACGGCAAAAGGAAGGGAAATACGAAGGGCATTTGTTGCACGTGGGCCGGAATTTAAGATTATGTCCGTCGACTATTCGCAAATCGAGCTTCGAATTATTGCCGCACTGAGCGAAGACCCCTCAATGATTAAGGCCTTCAGGGAAGGACTGGATATCCACGCTGCTACCGCAGCCACGGTATATAAGGTTCCCATTGGAGAGGTAAGCCGAGAACAACGAAGTGCTGCGAAAGCGGTTAATTTTGGTATCATTTACGGACAATCCGCTTTTGGCTTGGCCCAAAACTTGGGGATTTCAAGAACCGAAGCGAAGGGTATCATTGATGCTTATTTCGAGCAATTTGGAACCATTAAATCCTACATGGATCATGTAATAGCGTTTGCTCGAGAACATGGTTACGTTGAGACCATCATGAAACGCCGACGCTATTTACCCGATATTAATTCAGCAAACGCCATGGTGCGGGGTTATGCCGAACGAAACGCCATCAATGCCCCTATACAAGGGTCGGCGGCAGATATCATCAAAATGGCGATGATCGCAGTGGAAAAGGCGATGAAAGCGCATTCATTGCAATCCAAAATGATTTTACAGGTGCACGATGAATTGTTGTTCGACGTGCATCTTTCCGAACAGGAAGCTATGAAAGCCCTGGTGAAAGAAGCCATGGAAAGTGCGGTGAATTTGGCCGTGCCCATGGTGGTAGAGATGGAAATCGCTAATAATTGGTTAGAAGCCCATTAACTATGAAAAATACAGTGTTAATATTTGCGTTGGTTGGGTTCGTTGCCGCCTGCAAAAAACCTCCGGTGGATTATCGTTCCAAGTATGTAGGAACGTATGACGTAGTCTCGTACAACTCAAATTGGGTTATGGGACAAGGGTATCAATACGATACCACGCATTACAGCGTTAAAGTTAGGCGTTCCGAAGAACGCTATTACCTTGAATTCGTTAGCCAGAATGGCTCAACGCCTTACCTGATAGAAACCGACGGAACCCTTCATTTCGAAAGCCCCGATTGGCATTACCAAGCTAACGGATCATTCACGGACAAGAACCATTTTGAACTAACGGGAGGATATTATGGCCTGGGAGGGGGCAATTCCTTTGAAGCTCATGGCACTAAAAAATAATGCTATATGTTAAAAAAACGTGGCGTAGCCATTTTGGGTTCCACAGGATCCATTGGAACACAAGCCTTGGAGGTGATAGAGGCCTATCCAGAATTATTTGATTTACAAGTAATTACTGCGGGAAACAATGCAGACTTATTAATTGAACAAGCGCGCAAGTTTAACCCAAATATGGTGGTGATTGTAGACGAAACGCAATACACAAAAGTAAAAGAAGCGTTATGGAACGACGACATTCATGTCTACTGCGGAAAAGAATCCTTGTGCCAGGTGGTACAATCTACCGAAGTGGATGTCGTGTTAACCGCTTTAGTTGGCTATGCGGGATTGCAGCCCACAATTGCGGCCATTGAGGCAAAAAAGGATATTGCATTAGCCAATAAAGAGACCTTAGTCGTAGCAGGAGCTTTAATTACCGCCTTAGCGCGAAAGCACGGCATCAACATTTATCCGGTGGACTCCGAACACTCCGCCATTTTTCAATGCTTACCAGGAGAACAGTTCAACGCAATTGAAAAAATTTATTTAACTGCTTCGGGCGGGCCATTCCGAGGATATTCGGTAGAGCAATTGGAAAAAGTAACGAAGGCGCAAGCGTTAAAGCACCCTAATTGGTCTATGGGCGCAAAAATTACCATTGATTCTGCCTCTATGATGAATAAAGGTTTAGAAGTCATTGAGGCCAAATGGTTGTTCAACTTGAAAGAGGAGCAAATTGATGTAATCGTGCATCCACAAAGCATCGTTCATTCATTGGTCCAGTTCGAAGACGGCAGCATGAAGGCACAAATGGGATTACCGGACATGAAATTACCCATTCAATATGCTCTTACTTATCCGCAGCGCTTAAAAACCGATTACCCTCGTTTCAATTTCATGGATTATCCACAGCTTACGTTTGAGCAAGCGGACGTTAAAACCTTTAAAAACCTCGAATTGGCCTACCAAGCGATGGAATTGGGCGGGAACATTGCCTGTGCACTGAATGCCGCCAACGAAGTATCGGTACAAGCCTTTTTGGAGGACCGCATTTCTTTTTTAGACATTGCGCGAATAAATGAATCGGTGATGGAGAAGACAGCACTAATCTCAAGTCCGAATTTGGATGATTATATTTCAACCGATATAGAATCACGCAGGATCGCTAATGCAATTACAGGACTATAATTCGCAAATATCCACTATAAAATGCGATTATGAACTCATTTATCCTGAAAATTCTTTCTGTAACAACGGCCTTTGTTTTTACCTCTTGCAAACCTTTAACGATTATTCATGTTGTAAATCATTGGCCATATTGCGGCGGAAAGTTACCCGATTCAACCGAAATGCAAGGAAGGAATGAAGGGTTTTCAAATCACGCATTTCAAATCACCGAAGGGGGAAAGAAAAAAATCATTCGTACTGATGAATTTGGATACTGGAAAGGTCGCTTGGATGTTAAAGAAGAGGTTACGATCCAAGACATCGACAAAACATGTTCTTTAGAGGAGCTTATGCTTAAATACCCGCTTCCAACAACCCAAGGCCCAAACGAAAAGCCGCTGTATGATTATTTAACTCCTGAAGAATGGTTCTGGCGTTGTTCGCTGGATTATGTAAGCATCGGAGCGCTATGCAGTAAGGAAAATATTGCGAGAAATGGAAAGATAGACACATTGCGCATTTCCATCGAACGCACCTGTTTTACCGGAACGAATCCAATCATCAAATACATCGGTCCTAAGCCGAGGTAAGCAACATTTCCGAAGAAACGTATTCTTTTTCCAAAAAATAGTCGATTATCGCCTCTTTGAGCAGGTGTTTTTGCTCTTTTTCTTCCAAAGACGGCAAGGGCTGGAGGAGGTTGAAATGTGGCCAATTCTGTTCGTCACGGTGCGAGAACTCGTAATATCCTGCAGGAGAAAGCAAGGTACATATTGCCACGTGCATGAGGTCCATTTTTTCTTGCTTAGAATAATTTCTAAAGCCAAAGCCTGCTTCGTTTAAACCCACCAAATAAATCAAGGCGGTGAGATCCAGGTCCATTTCAAAGGTTGGTTTCAAAAAATCTATCAACTTTTGAAAGCGCAGTTCGGTATCAAAGTCCATGATGCAAAGGTAGGAAAGCAAATGAAAAAAGGGGCCGAAGCCCCTTTTAATTCATTAAAAATCCGATGTTATTCTACGATTACTCGTTGGGTAAATAACCCTTTGTTTGTCGAAACGGAAACCAAATACAGTCCATGGTTCAGGCCTGCAACACTCACTGAAGTGGAGGCACCGTTAACCGCAATCGACTGAACCATACGTCCATTTATATCGTAAATTGCTACCGCCTGAATTTCTGATTTAGCAGAAACGTTTACTGAAGTGGTGGCCGGATTTGGAGCGACAACGATTCCATTTTCGTTCAATTCATCGATGTTAGCAGGACAGTCAGTGCAGCTTTGCCAACAAACTACATTCAAGGTAGAATCCGTTGATACCGTACCCGCACGATTGGTGAATCCTCCGTTGGTTACTGTACACGGCTCCCCTCCAGCAAATTGCTCAGAAAATGCCCATCCGTCAACGGTGAATTTGTATTCTATGTTACCCGCTGCTAATGGAGCGGTCACTTCCCAAATTCCATCCATATCAACATCCGCCATTGGGGTGCATGAACCACACCAGTTGTTAAAGGTACCGTTTAAGAAAACGCCTGCTGCCGTGGAACCACCACCTGCAACATAGTCATTCATGTTCACCCGGAATGTTATGTCGTTTGTACAAACATCGCACGAATTAAAACAAACGGCAGGAAGGGCAACATCGTTTGCCACCATATGAAAACGGTTATTGAACCCGTCCATTACGGTATCAACGCATGGCTCACCCCCTAAGAAGTTCTCTTGATCGTTCCAACCATCCACGGTGAATTTATATTCTATGCCTCCAGGATTCAGGGGCAAGGTAACTTCCCAAAGGGAGCCTGAAACATTGGTCATTGGGTTGCATGAACCGCACCAGTTGTTGAAAGAACCGTTAACAAAAACACCGTTTCCGATATTTCCTCCTCCTGTGTACTGAGCCATATCCACTCGGAACGTAACGTTATAATTGGCTACAGGGATTAATTGGGTTCTATTGTAAACGAATCTCCAATATCCAACACCAAAGTTAATGTCGAGGGTCAAGGTGTTTCCACCGTTGCTAATATTAGCTATGTAAACAATGGTATCTGCCGCGTTGGCTGGATTATTTATTTCGGCGCCATTAATCACTTTTGCCAAGCCCATGTGCGCTCCTAATCCATAAACCGACAACGTGTTGTTCGCTCCATCATAAGAATAGGTCATGGAAGGATTTGCTCCATTGTGCGGAGCAACAGGAGTACCACAAGCATCCGGCATAGCACCTTGCCAGCCCTCTAACCATGTTTGACCATCCATGTAATGCATCATGGTACCATTCGCATTGAACGTAATGGAGTCATCAAAAAGACACGCTCTGGTCGTTAAATCTCCAACAGAATTTGACCACCAAGAAATGTCGCCCAAGGCCGGCCCTACCCCCAGGGCTCCCGCCTGATTAGCAAGCTTCCAAGTACCAACTACTTGTGCATTGAATGCCATCGGAAGCAGAAGAAATAGTAATAATTTTTTCATAACATTTAAATAATTTAAAGATTGTAATGGGTAAATATAGTAATTTTTACAATAAGCCTAAAATAATTGAAATTATTTAAGTATCAAGGGCTTAATAATTCAATTGATTACAACCTTGCCCTTCAATGATCCAATGGTATACGTAAAGGTTCCAGGCTCAAACACCCATTCTCCGGATTGATTTACCAACATTAAGTCGGTCTTGTTCAACACAAAGTGCACGGTAACACTTTTTCCTGCAGGAATTTTCACCTTTTGAAAGCGTTTTAATTGTTCGCCCGCTGGGACCATGCTTGCAATCTCATCCCCAACATACAATTGAACCACTTCATCTATTTCGCGATTGCCTTTATTTATCACATCTACGGAAATTTCCCAGGGCGAATTCTCTCTCAATACCTCATTGCTTTTCAAATGCTCATAGCTTACCTCACCATAATGCAAGCCAAATCCAAAAGGCCATTCCGGATTGAAGGCGTTAAAATCGCCAACATTGGAACGATCAACGCTTCGGGGACGATCATAGAACTCCATGACCCCGTCGTATTTAGGATACGTGTAGGGCAATTTACCGCTAAAATTCGCTTCACCCGAGATGAGCTCTACCAAGGCTTCCGCCCCATGATCTCCAGGCAAATAACATTGTACAACCGCTGCTGCTTGGTCAACGATATCGCGGATAATGCGCGGTCGACCCTCCACTAACAGCAGGATGACCCGCTTCTTTTTGGCGTAAGCCATTTTTGCCAATTCCAACTGCTTTGAATCAAGGTTCAACGAACGAAGGTCTCCGGGTTTTTCCGTTGAGGGTAATTCCCCCAGGCACAAAACCACCGTCTCTACTTCGTCTAATTTCTTGATGTAGTCTTCTAGGGTAACAAATCGCGATTGTTCGACTTCACGCTCTTTAAACAACTCTACTCCTTTAGAAAAAATACAGTTCGTGCCGTATTTATCTTGAAACGCTTGAACAATGGTCTTACATCCTTGGGTATTGAATGAGGTATCCATACCTTGCCATGTATGGGTCCAAGCGCCATTAAGGAAAATCAAATTGTCCGAGGTGGGTCCAGCCACTAAGAATTTGGCTGATGCATTCAACGGGAGAATGTCGTTGTTCTTTAAAAGTGTAATGGATTCCAACGCTGCCTTCTTGGCCGCCAATTTGTGTTGAGTAGAACCAAAAGCTGTATATTGAGCCAAGGAAGGTTGGACTTTGTTCATTAAACCAACCGCTTGTTTGGTGCTACTAATCCGATTTACGGCATCGTTCAAGCGATCCAATGTAATCTTCCCTTCGTTAACCGATTGAATCATGGATTCACAATAGGTTTTATAATCGGGTGAAAGCGGAACCATGCTCATATCAACCCCCGCATTGAATGCCTGTTCATAGGCCGTTTTCAAGTCTGGTGCTACGCGATGAACGGTATGCAACATATTGAAATCTTCCCAATCCGAAACGGCAAAGCCAGGGAATTTCCACTCATCCTTGAGGGTGTGCTGAATTAAGGGTTTGTTGACGTGCCCTGGAATTCCATTAACGGTTCCGCTATTGATCATCACGGTGTGGGCGCCTGCGTCCACAGCAGCTTTAAACGAAGGTAAATAGTACTCCTTCATGTATTTATCAGGAATCCATGCCGGAGTTCTATCCCGACCGCTCATGGAAGCGCTATATCCAACAAAATGTTTCATGCAAGCTAAAACATGGAGGGAATCGATGGAAGCAGAATTGTTCCCCTGATATCCTTTAATGATGGCCGCTCCCATCACTGAGCAGAGGTAAGGATCTTCCCCCAGGGTTTCAAAATTCCTTGACCATAAGGGATTTCTACCCAAATCGAGAACGGGCGAAAAATTCCAAGGTATTCCGGATGCACGCGTTTCGTAGGCCGTTATTCTAGCAAATTCTTCGGCGATGCTCGGGTTCCAGGTGGCCGCAAGTCCAATTTCCTGGGGGAAAAGCGTTGCCCCACGCGTATAGTTTACCCCATGAATCGCATCAATTCCATAAATCACTGGGATTTTAATCCTACCCGAAGCGTAATAAGCGTGGATGGTTTCCGTGATTTCTTGCCATTGTGCTCGTGTCAACGTATGCCAACTTACATTCAAAATTGATCCAACCTTGTATTTCACTAAGGCTTCAGTAAGTTTATTGGTGTCTAATTTAAGTGGAACCAAGGTTCTCCCTTGGGCATCTGTTTGTGCCACAGCATCAAGGGTAATTTGACAGGTCTGCCCAACTTTTTCTTCCAAAGTCAAGCCAGTCAACGCAGAAGATTGACGATTTTTTGAAACACTGCAGGCTGCAATTACGCACCAAAAAAAGACAGCACTTATTCTTTTCATGAAAGGTCCATTATTGAAAAACACGCACGTAATCCACATACATAGTTTGCGGAAGCTGAGTTGTAGCGTCTGGACTACCGGGCCAATTTCCGCCGACGGCAACGTTGAAAATAAAGAAGAACTTCTCTTGAAATTCTGCCAATTGGGCAGGAGTAGTATTCAGCGTATTGTAAACCACATTATCCACCAACCATGTAATTCCATTCGCATTCCAGACAACAGAAAAAACATGAAACTCGTCCGCGAATACCCCTGAATTCAGCGTGTAACTGTCGCCGAATTGTGCGTGTGCACCGTTATCGCTCCAGTGGGCTGTTCCATGTACCGTTCGGTCATTATTTCCTGCCCCACCGATCATTTCCATGATATCAATTTCTCCGCAAGCAGGCCAGCCCGTGGACGTAATATTATCTCCCAACATCCATAACGCGGGCCATATTCCTTGTCCTTTCGGTAGCGCTGCACGAATGTCAATTCGTCCATATTTCCAGGATTTTTTACCTTGGGTTTTTATTCTACTCGAGGTATAATTTTGCCCCCCCATTGCCTCTTGTTTGGCGGTAATTTGAAGCACCCCTCCTGAAACCGTTGCATTCTGATTCGTGTAATATTGAAGTTCGTTATTTCCCCAGCCACCATTTCCTGTTCCAAGATCGTAAACCCAATCGGAAGAAAGTGCGTTGCCATTGAATTCATCCTGCCAAACGAGCGTGTAACCGTTGTAACTCAGAGGGCTTGTAGTTCCGCCAGTAGGAGCACCAGTACCCCCTATATTCAAATTGATTTCGAAAACATCAAGTTCGGAAACAAAATGCTCTGCAGACGTGTAGGCCGTTGTTTTAACAGAATGTTGTCCTGAAACGGAATAGGTATGGGTCGCCATACCGTTAGAAGATTCTACCATGGTGGAATCACCGTTTTCATAAAACGTGAAAATGTAAAAATTCGCTGAATCTGCATGTGCAGCAACATTAACCGTCGCGGTATTTATTTCCAAGGTAACCGTCAAATTAGTCGGTAAAACCACTTCTCTTGGTTTATAATTGTCTTTTTGACAAGACATAAAAAACATCATGGAAAGGCCTAAAAAGAGCATTTTTTCATTCATGGTTATTCCGCTTTTAGTTTAAGGTACCAGTTTAATCCCCCAGCATGGTGGCCGTATTGAAGGTACATAGTCGTATCTGTTAATTCAAGAATTCTGTAGGTGCTTACCCCTGTGTAGAACCCAATAAAGGCCCCGTTCGACAGGGTAATCGTATTTTCAGGGCCTTCTACGAGGTTCCACGATTTATCCATTTGATTCGCATATGGTGCAGTAAAATCCCCTAAATTCTGAAAAGAACCAGGAAAACTGGCCGCTAGAGAATTATGCAAATAGACATCCCCGTTAGTGACCATGTCAAATTTAAAGGCATTCAAATGAAAAACATATTTATCGTTGTACAAACCGCAACCCGGCTTTTCATTGGCTCCTGCCGCCCACCATTCGGGAGTTGCTCCTAACGGACTTTCTGGATCGGGTCCTACACCGAAGTGTCCGCTAATCATTGAGTCAATTACCCAGGTTTTGTAACCCGGTCCATTTGCTCCCCCGGTCAATTTGTTATAGAACGGATTGTCTAACAGGGTAAGATCGGTTTGTGCGATTACCACTTGTTGGGTTGAGGAACGACTTCCTCCTTTGTTAAAAACGGTTAAGGTAATGGTGTACGTGCCTGCATAGGGGTAAATGGCGCTGACACTGGGGCCTTCCCCTTTCATACCATTACCAAAATCCCAACGACACACCAAATTTTGATTGTTCGCGGTAAGTTCAATGATATTAGCGTTCGAATCGGAAGGCGTCGCAACAAAAGCTGCATCTTGCTGCGATGGTGGTTCGCCAAGTTCTGGGCGTACCTTCTTACACGAACTGAGTGCTGCTGTTGCAAAAACAAAGAGGATTAATAGCTTTTTCATATGGTATCGAATTAATATCCTGGATTTTGGGGCCAACGACCACCGGCTAAATCTATTTCAACTTGAGGAATCGGAAAGACTTCATGCTTTCCTGGGATGAACCCTGGAATTTCCAATGCGGCTTTGCCTGTTCTAACTAAATCAAAAAACCGGTGCCCTTCTCCTGATAATTCAAATCGGCGTTCATTGTAGATTTTATCCAAGGAATTTACGGAGGCCCCCGGTATTGATACACGAGATCTGATTTGATTTACATAGGTTTGAGCAATAGCAGTATTGCCTAGGTGATAGTTAGCTTCTGCAGCCATTAATAGGACATCTGCATACCGAATAACTCGGTAATTCACCGGGCTGGTCAAATCGTTGTCGGGCAAACCAATTTCACCTTGTCTTTTAATGTATTTATTATTGTAGTAACCGGTATGACCACCGGCTCCGATGGCGTAGGTTATCGCCCCAGGATTAGGTTGTGAAGCGATGAAAGCTTCAATATCTAAAATAGTAACGCCTCGCCTTGGGTCGCCCGCCGGGAAAAAATCGTAAAGGTCTTGCGTTGGCAAATTGTAGCTGTTTCCATCACCGTAAACCGGTCCATTGTATTGTCGGATTCCTTGAAATCCAGGGGCTGCATTCCCTTCCAAACAAACAAGGCAACCGTAGCTCCCTCCTTCTAGGCCTGTATATTGTATATCAAAAACGGTTTCAGCATTGTTCTCATGTGCCACATCGAATAATTCGGCATAGGACGGATGAAGGCTGTATAATCCACTGTTGATGACCTCATCAAAGGTTTGGGCCGCTTCCGACCATTTGTTTTGATACACGTATGCTTTTCCCAACAACGCAAGAGCTGCACCTCGGGTCGCTCTTCCTTTTTGAACGGCAACAGCATTCAATACGGGGTAGGCTTCCTTAAGGTCTTTTTCTATCTGGGCATTTACCTCCGCTTTGGGGGATCGGTCAATGGTCCTTACTTCTTCGATTCCCAGGCGTTTATCAATCACGAGCGGAACATCGCCAAAAAATTTAACCAATTCAAAATAATAGTATGCCCGAAGGAATTTTGCCTCCGCAAGGATGTGCGCTTTTTCAGGAAAGTCAATGTTGTCTTTGTTTTCTAAGATGTAGTTCGCCCTTGAAATCCCCACATAATTCCAACGAAAAACACTGCGCAAGTCGTTGTTAATTCCCCCATGGGTCATGGCGTCAATTTGATGCAATCCTTGCGAATCGTTGGCGCTTTCTCCTCCTGCGATAGCATTATCCGAAGCTATTTCTCCAATCCAAAGGGACATAAAGGACGTTTGTAATAAGTCATATGCTCCAACTAGAGCGCGCTCATAATCTTCGGGGGTTTTGAAGTAGTTTTCCGCGTCTTGGGTATAAGGAGGATCAACCGTAAGGAACTTTTTACACGAAAATAGGCCAATAACGAGTGCCCCTATAATCAACAAATGTTTTTTCATGGGTTAAAATTTAAATTGTAATCCAACCATCAAGGTTTTCGCTTGAGGGTACATTCCGTAGTCTACACCAGCAGACAAAGCACTTGACGAGCCTAAATCCGGATCATATCCCATGTATTTCGTAAGTGTAAAGAGGTTATTGGCCGCCAAGTAGACACGGAGTTGTTCCGTTTTAATTTTCCTCAACCAATCTTTCGGAAACGAATATCCCAATTGCAGATTTCGCAAGCGAAGGAAAGAGCCGTCTTCTACGTAAAAGGAAGAAAAAACATTATTACGCGTTGGTTCGGTAGTTTGGCGAGGAACATCGAAGGAACTTCCGGGCCCTACCCACCGGTCAATGGTATAACTCAACTGGTTGGCATAGGGTTGTTGACGCTCGTAATTGCGGATGATTTCATTTCCAATAGAAGCGAAAAAATTAGCCGAGAGATCAAACCCTTTGTAGCTACTGGAAACGTTGAATCCCATGATGAAATCGGGTATTGCTGAACCTAAATTCGTTTTATCGCTGTCGTCGGTAAAGCTGATGACCCCATCTCCGTTCTGATCCACAAAGATTAAGTCCCCTGGCTTGGCTCCTTCTTGAACCACCTGAGCGTTGTCGATTTCATCCTGTGTTTGGAAAACACCTGCCGTTTGATACCCGAAGAAATATCCAATTTCATATCCTTTTTGAAAGCGAGTGGCTACATCTCCGCCTACACTGAACGCTGCTCCAGGAAGATAGTCCACTCCTGATGGGACCTCGGTTACTTGATTGTTCACCGCCGTAAAGTTCCAATTAGCTTCGTACAAGAACTTTTTGGTCCTATCAGACCGATACCCTAACTCGATTTCCCAGCCTTTATTCGAAACATTTCCCGCATTAATCACCGGTGGATATCCACCGGGACCATAGGATCCCATCAATGCAGAAACGTCGGGTTGAAACAATAAATCGTAGGTGTTTTTTATAAAATAATTGGTAGAAAAGGAGAGTTTTTTCCAAAACGATAAGTCAAGTCCGATGTTCAATTGACGGGTTGTTTCCCATTTTAGATCCGGATTTGCCGGACGCCCGATAGCAACCCCTTGGGTGATTACGTCATCAAAGACATAAACACCTTCTCCGTTCAAAAGGGCTCTGTAGGCAAAATTGGGGATCTGATCATTACCCGAAATACCGTAACTTACCCTTAATTTACATAAGTCTATTGGTTTAAATTTGAAAAAGGATTCCTCTGAAATCAGCCATCCTGCTGAGAATGATGGAAAGGTGCCAAAGCGGCTGTTGGGTCCAAATTTACTCGAGCCGTCGCGACGAACCACGGCCGATACCACATATTTTTCTTTGAATGCATATTCCGCTCTCAAAAAAGCTGAAACCAATCGCTCCGTAAACTCCCAAGAACCGGTATTGTTTAAAAATCCTCCTTGCGTAGAGTTGGCTGAAATATCGGCATAATTAACGTCGTTGTTTGGAATACCATAAGCCACTCCATTCAACGAATTACCCTCACGTTGGAAAATCGTCACCCCAGCTGTTGCCTTTACTTGATGATCTTTTGCAAAAACTTGATCGTAATTCACAAATCCTTCGTAGGATAAATCGGCGTAGGTATTACGCTCTTCGTAAACTGCAGCGCCACGATCGATTTCAACTCCGGTTGCTAACTCAACCGTTGGAGACTCCAATTGTGCATTCAGGGCGGTGTTGGCGTATTTACCCTCGCCGTACCAAACCAAGGGTGAAAACACCTTAGAATCCACCAAAGCTACATTGTAATTAAATCGGTTTGTAAAGGTTAGAAAGGAGAGGGGTTTGAAAACAAACTCTTCCTTTCCGACAAATTTCTGGGCTTTGTTCCAGTTGTAGGTATTCATGATTTGGGCAACAGGGTTGATGATGTCGCTTACTTCTTCCATATACGAGTAATTCCCCATGGGAGAAATCACAGGCTCCGTTGGAAACGCGTTAATTGCGTTGTATAACACAGAACCAATGCCGTTTTCAGGCAAGGTGTTTCTTCCTTCAGAAGAAAACAAAAGGACCGAATTTAGCTTTAATTTATCCGATAAATCCGTTGAAAAATTCAACCTTGCGTTGTACCTATCAAAGTGTGATTTTGCCCCACCAACAATGCCGTCTTGGTTAAAATAACCCAGCCCAATGGAATAACGAGTTGCTAAGGTTCCTCCGTTCAACGAAATATTGTGGCTTTGTACCGGTGAGCGTGTAAATACTTGATCTTGCCAATCCGTACCCTCGCCGACATTTACATTATTGAAAGGCATTGCCTGACCGCCCATAGCAAACATTTCGTTTTTGATGACCGCATACTCATCGGCACGCAATAAATCCAATTTCTTTGAGGTCTGTTGTAATCCAAAATAACCGTTGTATTCTATCGTGGGTTTTCGGTTAATTGCCCCGTTTTTAGTTTCAATTAACACCACTCCGTTTGCGGCTCTGACACCATAAATACCTGCCATAGCATCTTTCAAAACGGTAATAGATTTTATGTCTGATGGGTTCAAGGCATTTAACCCTTGAGAATCGTAAACAATGCCGTCCACAAGGATCAAGGGGTCGTTGTCCCCGAAGGTGCCTAAACCCCGGATTCGAATGTTCGCACTTCCTCCCGGCGATCCGGAATTTGTCGAAATATTAACCCCGGCCATTTGACCTTGTAGGGCTTGGTCCATCCGCGACATGTTCATTTTTTCAATATCCTCCCCATCCACCTTCGACGTAGCTCCGGTTAGTGTTTTATTTTTGGCTTCTCCATAACCGATTACTGTTACTTCATTCTTTTCTGAAACTGTCGGTTTCATAACAATTGTCAACTCTTGTGGTCCTGAACCGATCGACATTTCTTGGGGTTGATATCCGTAAACGCTGATCGTTACGTTTGCTGAGGCCGTATCTTTTAAAACCAAACTGAACGTACCATCCACCGCGGAAAGTGCATTTCCTTTTGGAGATTTAACCGCAATTTTAGCAAATCCTAAAGGTTCATTGGCGTCGTTTATTATTTTTCCTGTAATAGTCCTGTTCTGGGCCACAGAAAAAAAAGTTAGCGATACACCAAGTAGTAAAAAAAATGATTTCATGGCATTCGTTTAAGTTACTTTGCAGGGAGTTTCCTCCCTGCGGTCTAAGTAAAAATTAACCGTTCAACTAATTTTAAACCAATTGAATGCGGTAAATATAACTATATTATTGTATTTATTACAATATCTAAGGTGCTTACATTTTAAAAACCCATTCGCTCAGATCAAGCCTTTCCTTTTCCTTTGAAAAATCGAAAGAAAATAAGTTAGCGGGTCTGTGCTTTACATTGATTTGTTTCTCGGTGTGTTTTACGAGCGGAATCCCTTTAATTTTTTTTCTAAAATTGGCCTTATCGAAAGGTATGCCTTTTGAATATTCAAATAATTGTTGAAACTCATTAAGGGTGAATTTTTCCGGTAATAACTCAAAACAGATGGGCTCAATGGAAAGTTGCTTGTTAAGTCGATCGAAAGTCGCCTCGAGAATTTCATTGTGATCAAAAGCCAAATCGCCGACTTCTAGAACCGGTTCCCAACGCACTTCATCTGCCCAAGAAGATGCTTTAATAGATAATTCTTCAATCCGGACCAAAGCAAAATATGAAATGGTTATTACGCGCCCTTGCGGGTGGCGAAAGGGGCTGCCAAACGTGTGTGCTTGGTGCATTTGGACATTCGTTAATCCGGTTAATTCGCGCAAGATACGTTCGGCAGCAAGAGGAAGATCCTCGTCCGGATAAACTAGATCTCCGGGTATGGCCCAGCGATTTTTGAAAGGTTCAATGGACCTTCGGATAAGCAAGGTTTTAATTTTACCTTCCGAGAATCCAAATATCAAGCAATCAACCGAAAACGCTGAGGTAAAAAAATCCGAAAATTCAATTTTGTACATTGACTGAATTTAATGGTTCACGTTGGACGAAACGACACTCGACACCCCTTGTTTGCGCAGAATTTTTTGAACCGTTACAGCGAAAAAAATCAAGTAAATAAAGCATACAACGCCTAACCAATAGGAGCCTTGTATACCGATACCCGAAACATTACCTAAAGATGCTTGCCATTGAGAAATGAACCCTCCCCCCATGATCATCATAATCATTAAACTTGATGCGATGTTCGTTTTTTCATTTAGCCCAGCAATTCCTAGGGTAAAGATACATGGCCAAAGCGTAGAACAAAATAGTCCCACCGCAATAAATGCAAAAACGCTAATTATGCCTTCCGCACATATTCCAACAATCAATGATAGGGCGCCCAAAAGGGAATATACCACAAGTTGGTGAACAGGATTTCCGCCAGTAAATGCGTCTGCGAGCATTAGGACTAACACCAAAAACAAATAGGGATAGAACAAGGCAACATTATGACCAGCGATGTAGTTTACCAGCATGAAGATTGCAAAAGCCATCAGCGGAAGAAGCAAGCTCAATTTTTGTTTTAACTCGTTGGAAACACCAAAGGCTCCTGCCGCGGAGGACCAACGACCTATCATTAAACTCGCCCAAAAAAGTGAGACATATGGCGCAACTTCACTTTCGCTTGTTCCCAATTTCTGTTTCATAAATTCAGGTAAATTACTCGCCGTGGCCACCTCCACCCCTACATAAACAAAAATCGCAATCATCGCCAAAAGAACTTGAGGAGTTCGAAATACGGATAGCACCGAAATGCGAGCAGTGTTTTCGTTACTTTCTGAAGTTATTTGATCCGGCACCTTGGAAAATTTGAAAAAAACCGCAGCGGCAACGAACGCTGCCCCTAAAACCAAATAAGGCACCTTTACCGCAGAAAGTTCCAACGATGTATTGCCACTTCCTGCAGCACCAAAAATGGCAAAAGAAACCAAAACGGGTCCGATGGTGGTTCCAACATTGTTGATTCCTCCCGCCAGACTCAATCTTAAATTACCGGTCGATGGATCTCCCATGTTTATGGCTAATGGATTTGCTGCAATCTGTTGCAAAGCGAAACCTATCCCGACAGTAAATAACCCTGCGAGTAACAAAATAAAAGATGCATTATCCGCAGCCGGAATGAACAACAAAGTGCCTAAGGCAGAAATGACTAGACCAAGTGCCAATCCATTTCGATATCCAATTATTTTTATTAAATCTTTCTTTAGAAGTGCTGAAATCCCGAAATACATTAAAGAACCCGCGGTATAAGCAATGTAAAATGCGATCGAAATTAATTGTGCTTGTTCTTGTTCTAGCCCCAAAGCACTTTTAAAGACGGGAATAAGTATATCGTTGCTTGACGCAACGAATCCCCAGAAAAAGAAAATGATAATTAACGCACCAAATGCGCTGAAATTCGTTTTTTTCATGGTCAAAATTTTGACCAAAATACGATATTATTCGATTACCCTACTTGTCCAGAAACGCTTTTTGTATTTTTAACTAAAAGCATTTTTTCCACTTCTGACGCAATGGCTTCAGCATCAAAACCGCATTCAGCCCATAATTCATCTTGGGTACCGTGATGAATATATTCGTCGGGAATACCTAAACGAACTACATCGGCTTTATACCCTCGATCAGCCATGAACTCTAAAACCGCTGAACCGAATCCTCCCATCAAACAACCGTCTTCAACGGTAATGACTTTATCAAACTTAGCGAATACTTCATGCAACATTGTCTCGTCGATGGGTTTAACAAAACGCATGTCGTAATGGGCTGGTTTCAACCCTTGTTTGGTTAATATTTCTATCGCTTTTTGAGCAAAATTCCCGGGATGCCCGATGGTCAAGATCGCAACATCTTCACCGGAAGAAACTTTACGGCCTTTGCCAATCGAAATTTCTTCCAAAGGTGTTTTCCAATCCGTCATTACTCCGCTTCCTCTTGGATATCGAATGGTGAAAGGCCCTTGATTGTCAAGTTGAGCAGTGTACATGAGGTTTCTCAACTCCTGTTCGTTCATCGGGGCTGAAACAATCATATTGGGAATGCATCGCATGTAGGCTAAATCGTAAGCGCCGTGATGGGTTGCTCCATCTGCTCCTACTAGGCCTCCGCGATCCAAACAGAAAACAACGTTTAAATTTTGTAATGCTACATCGTGCAGCACTTGGTCGAAAGCACGTTGCATGAAGGAAGAATAGATGTTGCAAAACGGAACCATGCCTTGGGTTGCCAGACCCGCACTAAAAGTCACGGCATGCTGTTCAGCAATTCCAACGTCAAAAGCCCTGTCGGGAATAGCTTTCATCATGATGTTCAAGGAACAACCGCTAGGCATCGCAGGGGTAACCCCCATGATTTTTGGGTTTTTTTCGGCTAGTTCAACAATGGTGTGACCGAAAACGTCTTGATATTTAGGTGCCTCAGGGCCCAGTGGAACGACTTTAACAATTTCGCCCGTGTCTTTATTAAAAACCCCTGGAGCATGCCATTTTGTGGGATTCCCTTCTTCGGAAAATTTGTACCCGGCGCCTTTCTTGGTTAAACAATGTAAAATTTTAGGCCCAGGAATATCTTTCAAGTCTTCTAATACTTTTACCAAGCCTTCCACATCGTGGCCATCAACTGGCCCAAAATACCTAAAATTCAAAGCTTCGAAAAGGTTGGATTGTTTCAGTAAAGACCCTTTTAAAGCACTAGAGACCTTCGATGCAATTTTCTGGGCATCCGGACCAAACTTGGAAATAACCCCCAGCCAATTCCAAACCTCATCTTTTACTTTATTGTAGGTGTGAGATGTAGTGATGTCCGTAAGGTACTCTTTTAAAGCACCAACATTTGGATCAATGGACATGCAGTTGTCGTTCAGGATTACCAATAAATTGGCATCTTTTTCAAATCCGCCATGGTTCAGTCCCTCAAAGGCGAGGCCTGCTGTCATGGCTCCATCTCCAATGACGGCAATATGATGTCGATCTTTGTGGCCTAAGTAACGGTTGGCCACTGCCATTCCCAGCGCAGCTGAAATTGACGTGGATGAGTGTCCCACACCAAACGTATCGTATTCGCTTTCAGAACGCTTTGGAAAGCCTGATATCCCTCCTTTCAAACGATTGGTGTGGAACTTTTCCCGTCTTCCTGTTAAAATTTTATGCCCATAGGCTTGGTGGCCAACATCCCATACCAATTGGTCGTGAGGTGTATTAAAAACGTAATGTAAAGCAACGGTAAGTTCAACAACCCCCAAACTTGCACCAAAATGACTATTACCTATTTCCGAAATAACATCAACAATGTATTGTCTCAATTCTTGAGAAACGGTTGGTAAATCCTCTGGATTAAAATTAGCCCTTAAATCTTCAGGCAAAACAATCTTGGAAAGGTTTGGTCCTGGGTCGAAGTTTTTCTTCATTCTTAACAAAGTTACGCAAATAAAAGATAAAACGTTGGGAAAGCATGATTGTTCAAAACAGGATGCGCCAATTATTTCGTAATTTTGCCTTCTAAATACCGAGCTTCGATTATGTTGAAATCCTACATGCAGTTTACCAAGTTCAGGTTATCTTTTTTGGTGATTATTTCAGCACTTTCGGGGTATTTATTTGTCGGAGGAGCAGACCCTTTAGTTTTGCTAAAATTAAGTTTTGGAGGACTTTTAGTGACTGCCGCATCCAATGGGATAAACCAGTTGCTGGAAATTATGCAAGATTCTCTCATGGAAAGAACCCAGAACAGGCCCTTAGTAACTCAAACAATTAAAACCAAAACGGGTCTTTTTGTTTCCTTAATCTGCCTTATTCTTGGATCTTTACTTTTGTTCTCCATTAATATCCCCAGCTTCCTTCTTGGAATCGGTGCTTTTGTTTCCTATTCCTTCATCTACACTCCATTGAAAGGAAAAACTCCTTGGGCTGTTTTCGTCGGTGCTTTTCCAGGGGCCATTCCACCCATGTTAGGGGCGATTGCTCACACAGGAACGTTTGGTTTCATTCCTGGGCTGTTATTTTTTATTCAATTCATGTGGCAATTCCCTCATTTTTGGGCCATTGCCTGGGTAATGCATGAAGACTACCTGCGAGCTGGTTATTTTCTACTTCCTTCAAAGTCGGGAAAATCAAAAATAACCGCTTTATTTATTAGCCTTTACGCATTGGCCCTAATCCCCATAAGCCTTATGCCCTGGCTATTGAATTTAACCAATGACTGGTCGCTTTTAATCGTGGCCGCTCTTGGTTTTTGGTTTTACTTATACGCTTATCGATTGTATACCACTTGTGAAGATTCAGCCGCCAAAAAACTTATGTTCGCCTCATTTGTTTATCTTCCGATAATTCAATTCACCTATGTTTTTACCCAAATAATGCACTAATTATGAAATCCTCTATTGACCCTCAAAATGAGCTAAAATTTAAGATGAAGAAAAACCTGGTTTACGTTGCAATATTTGCGATTGTTATGTTTTTCGCTGGTCTCACCTCGGCATATTATGTGAGTATGGGAGGGGGGTTCTGGTTAAAATACCCGCTGCCCGAAGGGTTTTATTTCAGCACCATTAGCATCCTTCTCAGTTCTGTCGCCTATATGCTTGGAGCAAGGCAAATTAAACAAGGGAAAACAACCGCTTTTAAAGTTTATATAGCAGCGACGCTTCTTTTTGGGGTGCTCTTCGTGGTGTTTCAATTTCGTGGATACCAGCAATTGGTAGAGCGCGGTATTTACTATCCTTCGCTCAACTGGTCCTATCCTGAAATATTGGTTAACCAAGGACGTTATGGTGACACGGTTAGCGTGTATAAAGACGGTCAAGAAATCACCGTTGATGGAAATACTTTTTCTTGTGGTAAAAAACCGTTGACAACCGCCGAGTTTACTGAGTTTCAAGCCTACATGAAAAACTATGCTTTGGATCAAAAAGCCATGTTGGAACTCAGAAGAAAAAACTTGCCTGCCGTTAGCTCGAATCGTTATAAAGTTTATTTTTTGAATGAACCGCTTTCCATAAAAAATGGGGTTTTTAGCAAGAATGATTCCCTCGAATTTAGCAATGTTGATGAAATCCGATTGTGCCAAGTTGCCAACAACGTAGTCAATGGTCGAGGGCAATTCATGATTCGTGGCGATTACGGTAAAGACTTTGTTGTCTACTTTAAAGGCGAGGAATTAGCTTTTAAAGAGGGTGCTTTTTGGTCTAATGGCAAAAAAATGAGTGCAAGCGCTCAGCTAAAAGCTAAGGAAACCACAGACAGCTCAAGTGCATACCTGTATGTTATTTCTTTTGCTCATTTACTCCATATACTGGGGGCCTTGCTCAATTTATTAACGGTTACGATTAAATCGTTCAGAAATCGATATTCCAAAGAAAACTTTGTGTCCGTTAGGCTTTCGTCGATTTTTTGGCACTTTCTTGGACTTTTGTGGGTCTATTTATTGCTGTTTTTAAATTTTATTCACTAAAATTGCAAAAAAAAATCCGATGGGTGGACACGCTACACAACTAGACTCTCGACAATTATGGGGAGGTAAAATTTCTCCTTTCTCTGCGAGCTACGGAAAACTGATGATGTGGTTCTTTTTAGTTTCCGATGCATTAACCTTTGGAGGTTTATTGGTTGCATATGGCTTTACTAGACATGACTGCCTTGAGGCTTGGCCCATAGGAGAGGAAACGTTTAATTCATTGCCTTTCTTGGGTCATGGATATCCTTTGCTTTATGTAGCACTAATGACCTTCATTCTAATTATTTCATCGGTAACGATGGTGTTAGCGGTTGAAGCTGGACACAGAATGGACAAGAAAGGCGTTGTTAAATGGCTACTTGCCACTATTATTGGTGGATTCTTTTTCGTAGGCTCCCAAGCGTGGGAATGGTATCACTTTACCCATGGATCGGAATTTGGCAAGGTTGAGCTCACCGAAGGCAAACATAAAGGATCTCTTGCCATTGTTAAAGGACATTTCGGAGAAATAGAAAAGTTCACCGTTATCAAAGCGGGAGAAGAACACGCTGCGGGAGCTGTCATTACCGAGGATTTAATGCATCAATTCCAGCATGCTGCCGTTGAAGGACATTTGCATCGGCATGGAAAAGATCTACAAATCCAATTGGAAGATGGTTCAATTGCAACAGTTAGCAAAAAAGACGATGAGCACCTTACTTTAGTCATCAAGAAAGATGCTAATGAGGCCAATGTAGGCAAGGAAATTGAAGGCAAAGAAGCCAGTGATTTATATTACAAGGCATTGACTTCGGGAGATGCAAATCGTGTGATTTACGGGGCAAAGTTTTTTGGCGACAACCAATTTGGGGTGAACGAATACGGACCTCAACAATATGCGCAGTTTTTCTACTTTATTACGGGTTTCCACGGGTTTCACGTTTTCTCCGGGGTAATCATTAATATCATTATTCTCCTAGGCGTTATGAAAGGCACCTATCACAAAAGAGGACATTACGAAATGGTTGAAAAAACAGGCTTGTATTGGCACTTTGTTGACCTTGTTTGGGTATTTGTATTTACGTTCTTTTATCTTATATAATTTTAGGCAATGGAAAGAGACGATCTAATTGAATATAGCTTACCTCAAGAAGGTAACGTTGGATTACATAGTGAAGAAGAGGGTGTAAGCATTCGAAAAAAAATATACAAAGTAACGGCCCTTTTAACAATCATCACAATTGTTGAAGTGTGTTTAGGTGCCGTGATTAAGCAAAGTTCAGATATTTGGCCGGTTATTAAATGGCTATTTATTGTTCTTACAGTTCTCAAGGCAGCCTATATCGTTTTGGTCTTTATGCACTTAGGCGACGAACGACCTTGGTTAAAATATGTAATATTAATACCTTATTTCATCTTCATACTTTACCTTATTTTCATTGCTCTGTGGGAGGCGACAGCAATTGGCAACGTCCTCAAACTTTAAACTTTTTTTAAGGCCGTATGGTGTTAAAACCCCGATATATATGGCCACTATTGATTTTTGGCCCAGCCTGTTTTTTAATTTTCATTGCCACAAGGGGTTGTAATCACAGTTTTGAGCGCCTTGAAGACTACGGACAAATCAAGCCCTACACCTTCACGGATATCCGCGGTAAGGTTAGGAGTTCCAACGAATTTCACGACAAAGTAGTAATTATAACAACCCTTCAGTCAACCTGTCCTTACGACTGTGCGGTGCAATTGAACAAAATTAACCAGCTTCTTTATCAACACATCAAAAACAATAGCCGAAAGAAATTAAAACAAGTTAGAATAATTTCTTTTGTAACCGACGCCAAGGGTAATCCCGTAAAAGATTTGTCCAATCTGAACGAAACCCTTGTTCGAGAGGTTGAAGACTATGACCCAAACTTATGGATATTAGCATCAGGTGATGCTCGTAAAATATATACAATTTCCCACAACGGTCAAACATTACTAGAGAAAGGGGCGGAATATTACGGAGGAGAGGCTTTTCTAGAATTAATGCTTTTGCTGGATAAAAATCATCACCTTAGAATGGTATTGAATGGAAGCCAAGAAGGAACCATTCGACGCATGCGCGAGAGTCTCGCCCTATTATTAAAACAATATGATCAAGATCGGGCTCGTCGTTAGTATTATCGGATTATTTATTGCCTGTTCGCAATCAGGAAAATCGAACAATCATTCCCGGCAACTCCCTTATCTAGGGAATTACGAGGTAATTTATGGAAAAAATGGGGAGGCGAACGATACCGTTTACCCAACGATCCCCTCCTTTAAGTTTCTCAATCAAGATTCCACGGAAGTAACAGAAAAGAACTACCAAGGAAAAATTTGGATTGTGGAGTTTTTCTTCACAAAATGCCCCACCATTTGCCCAATTATGAACCGACAACTTGACCGTTTGCACAAGGCTCTAACTTCAGAAGCACACTCCAAAATTCAATTTTTATCCTTTTCCATTGACCCACAAAATGACGGGCCCAAAACGCTAAAAGAATACCAAAAAAGAACTGGAATCGATTACGACAACTGGGACCTTCTTACGGGAGACGAGACCTTCACCCACAACCTAGGCATACAACATTTTCTAACTTTTGCAGGAAAAGAAAAAGATGCTGCCGGAGGTTATGCGCACTCCGGATCTTTTACTTTAGTTGACGGAAAAGGATATGTCCGAGGCGTTTACGCCGTTACCAACCCGGATTTAAGCGTAAATGAACAAGAATACCTTAGAATGGTTAATGATGTAAAACTTCTGACTCATGAAAACCCTTGATAGCAACAAGATTGCCCCATACAAAAAGCTGATTATTGTTATTTCGATTCTTATCCCTTTAGTGGTGGGAGCCCTTTTTAGGATACGAATTTCTGGCAATCTTTCCTTTCTCCCTCCCATTTACGCCGGTTTCAATGCCGCAACATCTTTGCTTTTAATTCTTGCTTTAATAATGATAAAGCAAGGTAAAATATCGCTTCACCGCGTGTTTGTTCGGATTGCCCTGTTGTTATCCATTCTTTTTCTAGCTTGTTATGTTGCCTACCATTTAACCTCAGATCCAACTGTTTACGGAGACATCAACCATGATGGGATCCTATCAGATGATGAAGCAAATCTTTCTCCATATAGAGGTCTTTATTTTGCTTTACTTATTTCGCACATCGGCCTTAGTATGGGCGTTATTCCTCTGGTTTTATATTCGTATTTACATGCATGGGCTGGCGATTATACCCGACATAAAAAACTGGTTAAATTTGCGTATCCCCTTTGGCTTTATGTTGCCATAACAGGAGTGGTGGTCTATTTTATGATCGCGCCATTTTACGCCTAAATCACTTAATTTTAATCTCCACTCTGCGATTGGCCTCTTTTTCTTCTTCAGTCTGTGGATTTGGAAAAACCGGAGCTGAATTACCGAGACCAACAGCGCTTAATCGGCGCGGCTCAATACCACTATCAATTAAAAATTCAACCACTTTCTTTGCCCGATTTTTAGAAAGCCGCAAGGAATTTAATGAATTCCCCCCTTCGTCGTTCACATGGCCTTGTACCTCGATAGAAATCGTTGGGTTCAATAATAGAAAATCTTTCAAGCGTCTAAGTCTTGGCAAAGACTCTTCCAAAATTACCGCAAGACCGCCTTTAAAATATAAATCTTCCAATTTAGTAATTGCACCGTGGCGAATGGGATTCAACATAAATGTGTCTTGATGTGATGTAGAGGGAATGGAAAAACTCGATAGATCCAAAGGATAATAACCTTCCGCCTCGATTCTTAGATTCGCCTTAAGTTTTTTTTGATTATTTAAAAAGATATCGGAGCCGCGATATATCCCATCCAAAAGACCCGTTGACATAACCGAGAGCCTCGCTACAACCGGCAAATTGGTTTGAGCTTCTCTAAAATGAAAACTATAGATGGGTAGATCTCTTTTAGTAACTAGATTTAGGCACAATGAATCTCTGATTTGTTTTCCATCCTTGGAGAGCGGCGTATAGTTCAATTGCATTTCGAGGTTCATTCTTTTGCCTTTTTTTGCATACAACGCGAAATAATACTGATAATTTGCCTTTACACTATGCCGTTGCGCTGAGGTGTCACGTTCGCTTCTTCGTTCGCACCCCTTCAATTCGGCTTTCTTTCCGCTGATATAGGAGCAACTTCCCTTCGGATCAACTTCAAAAACTACAAGAAGCAAGGAATCATCATTCTCTTTAGTTGTTAACTGAACCACTCCGTTATTGTCCGGACAAAACTGTAGCCAAATAAAGTTATTTGAATTGATTGGTAATTGACAATAATACTGAACCCCTGATTTGTTTTTTCCAATGGCCCCTTTAAACTGAATCTGATAATTCACATTGGGATTCAAATGAATATAGCCATTGCACTCTGAAAAATCCTTTTGGGCAAACGAAAAGGAAAAAATACCAAGCAACAAAAATAACAACTGTAAACCTCTATTCATTACCCATTTTGGCAATGAAACGATTTAGTTTATAATAAGTTTCATTTTGCCTAATATCCGAGTTCTCAATAAAAATGCTTGATCATTAAATTGTAAAAGTGTAGGAGTTAAATTGGTAACGCCCCCTTCCATTTTAACCCCTTCCGCAATTTGCTGGTTTAAAGAATGATTGATTTCTTTTTTAACTTCTACCAATAATTTGCTGTAATCAAAAACCGCATATTGTTGCATCTTTTCCAAAATTCTTGCACGAAACAACCATTTCGCTGATTTGAGGAGCACATTCCTTGTTTCCACATCGAAGTCCATGCGTCGAAATTCAAGGGTTTGAATAGAATCGTTTAAGAACGGTTCAGCTAATACATATAACGTTCCTCGTTGGAATCCCGAAAACAATATCTTTAAGATAATTCTATGATCATTGCTTCCGGTAATATCAACTCGATCTATGAATATCTTTTTACGTTTTACAACGAATGGCTTTCCGCTAATCAGTTGTGTAGCAATACTGCTTAAAGAATCAAACGACATCTTTGTATCCAACGAAAAATCTAGTCCCTTTTGAGGTTTAAGGTTGGTTAAATTAGGCAAGGGGCGAGGTGGTATTTTCAAGGGATCACTTGAGAGCACCGGCGAAAATTCCAGGTTTAAAGGAAAACTTACCCGCGTATCATTCAATTTAATTTCCCCTAAACCAATGGCTGAAGGATTCAGCCAAAGCTTACCGAATTTTTCAATTTTGATGGGTTCAGATAATGTTTTCCATGCATCCTTAGCGAAAGACTTAACATCAACGGCCTCAATTTGCCCATCAATTTCTTTTCCAAGGGTAATGAGTTGTTGACTTACTTCCTCCTCCACGCGATCCGTCACGTCGATGTTGGCAATCGTAAACTCACAAGGATCAAGCATCTCAAAGTTCATTAAAGCGGTTGAAGCGTCCAAAGTGAAGTTTGAATTTACCTTAATTTTCGTAGAATAATCAACCTTGAATTTGCGAAGTGGTTCATCATAACCACAGCTTACAACCACTCTTGGAATAATGCAATTTCCCTCCGCACCCATCAAATAAACGCACTGTGGACAATAACTAAGCTTGAGGCGTAACGCCCCGTTTACGGAATAATTTAGCGTGTTCGCCTTGCCCGCATACTGTATAGATTGTCGATTAAAAGAATAATACACGCTTAATCCGTCGCATTGTTCTTCTTTACCAGTGTAGGAACGTGGAACTTGTTTCTCGGCCTCCAGCAAATACGGTTTCAAGTCCAATTCTATGGGCACAGAAATATCCGAGCTTTCCGATGGAATAGGTAACATCTTGGCCCTTGTACTTGATGGAGCGATGGGCTCTATTGTTCTACATGCTGAGAATAAAATGAGCTGACTAATTACTATCCCCCAACCATAAAACTTGCTCATCCTAAGAATGAGCCGTGCCGTTATTTAACTTGATTACCAAGGCATGGTTTACCGCATTTAAAAACTCCTCTGTGTAAACAAAATGCTCTCCATGTACCACCTTATTCCCGTGAATGCATACCGCCAAATCTTTCGTCATTATACCTGATTCAACGGTCTCAATGCATACCTGTTCGAGGGTGTTACAAAAATCAATCAATGCTTGATTATCGTCCAATTTCCCCCTAAAAGCCAAGCCTCTTGTCCAGGCAAAAATCGATGCAATAGGATTGGTAGACGTCTGTTTTCCGGCCTGGTGATCTCGGTAATGCCTTGTCACCGTTCCGTGTGCCGCTTCAGATTCCATGATTTTACCATCCGGTGTTACCAATACCGAGGTCATTAAGCCCAGTGATCCAAAGCCCTGAGCAACAGTATCTGACTGAACGTCCCCATCATAATTCTTACATGCCCAAACAAAATTTCCATTCCATTTCAACGAGGATGCAACCATATCATCGATCAAACGATGTTCGTAAACAATGCCTTTTTCATCGAACGATTTCTTGAATTCTTCCTGAAATATTTCCTCAAAAATATCCTTGAATCGCCCATCGTACTTTTTCAAAATGGTGTTTTTCGTAGAAAGGTATAATGGCCATCCTTTGGACAAAGCGACATTAAAACAACTGCGGGCAAATCCACGGATAGAATCATCGGTATTGTACATCGCCATTCCAACACCGTCGCTCTTGAAATTATATACTTCAAATTGTTGCACTTCACTGCCATCTTCCGGGGTAAAGGTCATGGTCAGTTTCCCTTTTCCTTTAAATACAGCGTCTGTAGCTCGGTATTGATCTCCAAATGCATGCCGACCCACGATAATTGGAGCCGTCCAATTAGTCACCAGCCTAGGTACATTTTTCATCACAATTGGCTCACGGAAAACCGTTCCATCTAATATATTCCGAATGGTTCCATTCGGCGACTTCCACATGGCCTTTAAATTAAATTCTTTTACCCTTGCCTCATCAGGAGTAATCGTCGCGCACTTAATTCCTACTTGGTGTTTTTTTATTGCTTCCGCTGCATCAACCGTTATTTGGTCGTTGGTCTCATCGCGTTTTTCAATACCCAAATCATAGTATTTAATCTCGAGATCTAGGTGTGGAAGAATGAGCTTCTCTTTGATAAATTTCCAAATGATCCGAGTCATTTCATCCCCATCAAGCTCCACAACAGGATTAGCTACTTTAATTTTAGACATGTGATATTTTTTGCAAATTTAACAATTGTTCAATATTAATCGAGGGTTCCAATCATCTTGGAGGGATCAACGTATAAATCGTACTCCTCCGAAGTCACGTGTCCTAAAGAAACAGCCGCATCTTTCAATGTCGTTCCGTTTTTGTGAGCGTATTTAGCAATCTCCGCCGCTTTGTAATAACCAATTTTGGTGTTCAGGGCCGTAACAAGCATCAATGAGTTGTTGAGGTGCTTATTTATTTCAGGCAAATTGGGTTCGATCCCTACGGCGCATTTATCCGCGAAGGAAACACATGCATCACCCAATAGCCTTGCTGATTCCAAAACATTCGATGCGATTACCGGTTTAAAAACGTTTAATTCAAAATGACCATTAGAGCCTCCAATGGAAACGGTCACATCATTGCCCATTACTTGAGCACACACCATCGTCAATGCTTCTGGTTGTGTCGGGTTTACTTTTCCCGGCATGATCGAAGACCCCGGTTCGTTATCCGGAATGATGATTTCTCCAATACCGCAACGAGGACCGGAAGACAACATTCGAATATCGTTCGCAATTTTCATCAAGGCAACCGCCGCCCTTTTGAAAGCACCTGAAAGCTCTACCATGGCATCGTGTGCAGCCAATGCTTCAAATTTATTCGCTGCCGTCACAAATGGATGTCCTGTAAACTCGGCAATTTTCTGGGCGACTAGTACATCGTAACCCTTTGGCGTGTTCAAGCCCGTACCAACGGCGGTGCCCCCTAAAGCAAGTTCTGTTACTGCCACCAGAGCATTATTGATACAACGAATGGAAGCATCAAGCTGAGCCACATAGCCGCTGAATTCTTGACCCAAGGTCAATGGCGTTGCATCCATAAAATGCGTTCTACCTGTTTTCACAATATCCTTAAAATCAACCGCCTTTTGATTCAGCACGTCTCGTAAATGGGTTAGACCAGGTAAGGTGATTTTCACCGTTTGATGGTATGCTGCAATGTGCATGGCCGTTGGGAAGGTATCGTTGGATGATTGGGATTTATTCACATCATCGTTGGGATTCAGTGCTTTCTGCTCGTCTAAGAGGCCGCCGCCATTCAGAACATGACCTCGATTTGCAATAACCTCATTGCAATTCATATTGGACTGGGTGCCTGAGCCTGTTTGCCAAATAACCAAAGGAAATTCCTTGTCATGGATGCCCGTTAGCATTTCATCGCAGACGGCCGAGATTAAATCCCGCTTCTCGATGGAAAGCACCCCAAGTTGATGGTTTGCATGTGCCGCGGCTTTTTTCAAATAGGCAAAAGCATGAATTATTTCTTTAGGCATAGAGCCCTCTTCTCCTATTTTGAAGTTGTTTCGTGAGCGCTCTGTTTGGGCCCCCCAGTAGGCGGTAGCAGGGACCTTAACTTCCCCCATGGTATCTTTTTCGATTCTAAATTCCATTGAATTTGTTTTTGTTAATGATTTATCCTTAATTTTGTTGCATACAAAGTTAAACGATGCTTGATAATTACGGACTAGTTTTATTCCTTTTAATTTTTGGAATGGCGTTTTGGTTATTGTTTTTCCTTTTGGGATTCATTGTTCCTTTTTGGATTACCATTGATATTTTCGAGCGACTTCGCCCGAAAAGAATTCTTGACGACAAAAAAGAATCGTAATATCGCTTTATTCTTCGTATAAATTACTTGTCAGGTTGTTCTGCAACAACGGCGAGTCATATTAATCCTACACGTTTTTATTCTTAATCGAGAGGCTATCCTTAGGATAGGGCAATAGCTTCTAACCATTCTTGGCAAGGAATAAATATTCGATATTTGGTGGGGATGCTGAAATGATAGCAGAAGGTGAATGAAGTAAAACTGAAACGAGAATGACGCTCTCGCTTTCATTCTCGTTTTGTTTTGTGACCCCGGCAGGATTACGCTACCGCGTGTTCCGTTGGATTGGTTCATGCCAAGCATAGAAACCCGAGCCTTGTTTCACAAGACTTTGTTTTGTGTTTTTATTTGTTTACGCCCATGAATAGTCGACACAATACAAAACACAAAACCCCGATGTAACCATCAGGGTTTCCTTTTGTGACCCCGGCAGGATTCTAACCTGCAACCCTCAGAGCCGAAATCTGATGCGCTATACAGTTGCGCCACGGAGCCAGTTTTGGCGTGTTAGCAACTGAAATACCCAACAGGGACAGTTGCGCCACGGAGCCAAATTGAAGGCAAAGATAACACTTAATTGTAGGTCTGCAAAAAGACGTCTTTTATAGTTAACCTTTATTATTTACCTTTATAGACTGAACAACATGCGAATTAAAATGAAAACCATATTACTCACCTTTTCTTTAGGGATTTGCGGAATGTTATCCGCACAAAACTGGCAATTTTTTGTTGATTCTATTCCTACCCTGTCTTCACCAAGGGCTTGTGATTTAAATAATGACGGGATCAAAGACCTGGTTTTTGGTGGAGGGACGGATGGGGTTTTCAGTAATAACGGTATTATGGCCATTAATGGTAACGACGGAACCCTTTTGTGGAAGCGACCAGCGCGCAACGAAGTTTTTGGAAGCGCCTTGTTTTTGGATATTACGAATGACGGAATTAAGGACGTTTTCATGGTAGGAAGACAAGCCCAATTGCTGGCTATCAATGGACAAAACGGCGCACTTTTGTGGGACTATTTTCCTTACAATGTAAATCCCGCAGACAGTGGGCTTTATAATTTTTACAACCCTCAATGGATTGACGATGTCAGCGGAGACGGCATTGTGGATTTGCTCGTAGCGAACGGAGGAGACCACTCCGCACCGGTTTGGGACACAACAAGACCTCCCGGGCATTTAATGGTCGTTAACAGTGTGAACGGTTCGCTCATTGCAAAAGCTGTAGTTCCAGACAGTGCGGAGACCTACTGTTCTCCGATTGTGGTAGATCTGAACGGTACAGGAACGAAGCATGTTCTATACGGCACAGGTGGAGAAACTTTAGGCGGTAGTTTTTGGGCCTGTCCTTTGATGAGTTTATTGAATAATACCCTTGCTCCCTCGATTCCTATCGTAACTGATCCTAACTTTGGCTTCATCGCTCCAGCATCTTTTTACAAAACAGCCATAGGGGAGTCCTATATTTACCTACAATCCTACAGCGGAGCATTATACAAAATAAAAGGTGGTGACCTCAGTGTTCAATGGAGCTATGATCTTCCAAACACAGAATCCAGCGCACAACCTGTTATTGGTAATTTCACCGGCAACAATACGCCCGATGTTTTTCTAAGCTTGGCAAAAGGAACAAGTTCAGGGTATACTGATTACTACCAAGTTTTGCTGGATGGAGCTACCGGACATGTGGTGCTCAAAGACAGTATTGGAAACCTTCAATTCGCCTCGGGTAATGCGGTGGATCTTAACAACGACGGAAGAGATGAAGCCGTACTATCCGTGAATTATTTTGAAAACGGTCACTGGAAACATCGATTACAATCTTTCGACTTTGTGGCCCATACCCTTCAGTCGTTGGTTCCAACCACTTCCGGGGTGAATTTAGGCTCAACACCCCTCTTCACTGATTTGGACGGTGATGCCAACCTTGACCTTGTTTATTTAGTTAAAAAGGATAGCCTAAATCCCGTGGCATGGAAGGGGGTCTACGCAAGAAAGCTAGAATTGAATAGTGTTTTTCCCAACACCGGAATTGCTTGGGGTAGTTATTTGGGAACCATGAATACTGGGGAGTATTTTAACACCAGTACGAATTGTGGGCCTGGAAGTCTTATTACCAGCGTTAGTATCAATCAGCCCACGTGTAATGGCACCTCCACTGGTTCCATTATTCCAACCGTTAATCTGGGCACCCCTCCTTACACTTACGTTTGGTCGAACGGCAGCACCGCAGCCCAATTAACCAACGTTCCTGCAGGCACCTACACGCTGCAGGTTACGGACAACGCCAATTGTTTTGAAATTTACACCACAACCTTGGTGGACCCGTATGTTATCACCTTCGGTGGAATTGTTCCGCCAACCTGTCCCGGAGATACCAATGGTCAGGCGGTAGTGAACAGCTCTGGTTGTCCGTGCATGTTCAGTACCTGCGTTTTTCTCTGGGAAAATGGAATTACCACAAAACCCAACTACACCCTAGGAGAAGGTTGGGCAACCATAACCATTACCCATCCGGACGGATGCATCGTTGTAGACTCTGTCTTCATTCCTTATTCATCGCCTGTTGTTGGAGGTAGTCAAATTACGGATGTTAGTTGCAATGGTCTCAACGACGGTTCTATTCAAGTAACCCCTGGTGGTGCTTCTGGTTTAACTTGTACTTGGAGTAATGGGAATGCAACTCCCGTTTTACCTTCATTATCTGCAGGAACCTATACCCTTTATGCCAGCGATTCAAGGCCCTGTTACGACACCTTGCAATTCACCGTAAATCAGCCGGATAGCATTACCGCAACTTTTACTGTTGCCCATGAAACCTGTTTCGATGCAAACAATGGTTCTATCCAAATCTTGCCAGCCGGAGGAGTTGGAGCCTATACCTACCAATCAAATGGCCTAACAGTAACGAATCCCATGGATTCCTTAGGAGCGGGAACCTATCCCATTAGCATTATCGATTCCAACAATTGTGTCTCTCCAATCTATATTCAAACAATTAATTCACCGTCTGCCCTATCCATAACCATCACTTCAACGCCGGAAAGTACCTTAAGCGCTCTTGATGGTACGGCAACCGCCAATGTGTCCGGGGGAACTCCGCCATATTCTTATCAATGGGACGACCCTAACCAACAGACGAATAATACCGCAACTTATCTTACACAGGGATGGTATATCGTTTCCGCCATAGATTCAAATTCTTGTTATATTTCAGATAGTGTTTTTATCGGCGTAACGGGAATAAGTGACCTAGAGTCCTCGCGATTAATTGCCTTTCCTAATCCCACCAACGGGGTTATAAAATTTAACTACCCAATTGAAAACTGGACATTGTTAGATGCCAATGGAAAAGCCCTTCAACAAGGTGTTTTTAATACCGAAATTGACTTAAATTCCTATTCTTCTGGTTCCTATACCCTTCAAATAACCGGAGCCGAAGCACCATTAAATTTTAAGGTTTTTAAAGTTTCCAATTGAAAATGAGGCGCCTGCTTCCTTTTTTACTCATCTCACTTCTCTACAGCAGTTGTTCAAAACAGCAAAAACGGGAAATTATTGGTGGCCCTGCAAGTTATGGCGACACCGTTCGCTTGGCCATACCGGAACCAATAAGCAGCTTACATCCACTTTATAACGACGATATTTACTCCCACAGAATTTTAAGTAATTTATTCGAACCCTTATTCGATGTAGACAATAAAACGCTTGCCATTATTCCCCGTTTAGCAGAACGATATGAATGGCGCGAAAATGGATCTCAACTTATTCTCCATATAAGAAAAGGCGTACAATTTCATGAAGACGATTGCTTTGAGGGTGACTCTAAGTTTCTTACCGCAAAAGATGTGAAATTTTCACTGGAAATGGCTTGTTCATCCGAAAAAATCAACCAGTCAAATAATGCTATATTAGGTTTAATCGTTGGAAGTAAAGATTATCATCTTAAAAAAGCAACGAATGTCGAAGGTATAAAAATCATAAACGATTATTGCATATCCCTTCATTTAACCGGACCGTATAAAAATTTACCCTTAATATTAAGCAGCAGTAAATATGGCATCTGTTCTCAAAAAGCCTTTTCGCATTATGGATCAAATATCATCTATCACCCTGTAGGAACGGGTCCCTTTATGTTATTGAAAAATCTAAAGCACCAAATTACGCTTACATACAATCCAGAATACTGGGAAAAGGATGCCTACGGAAATCAATTACCCTATTTAGAGGCCATACAATATCGGGTTTATCAAGGTTCTGATCTTGAAATCAGAGACTTTAGCCTTCAAAAACTCGATTTTTTATTAGATCTCCCTTCGGAAAAAATTAATGATGTATTTCACGGGTCAAAAAAACCCTTTGCACACCGAGTACTCGTTGTGCCGGGGAGCAGCGTTGGAATGATCGTGCTAAATAAAGCCTATGCTTGTTTTAAGGACCCCAAGGTCAGGGAGGCAATTGACTTGGTCATTGATCGTGATTATATTGCATCGAGCATTTTAAACGGTGATGCAACAGCGGCCAAATGGGGCGTGGCGCCGCCAACCTCCTTTTACAAATCCGCACAATTGCCTGAAAAAAAGATCAATATCCCTCTTGCTCAAAAACTTATGAGAGCTGCCGGTTATACGGCGAATAAACCTTTCCCGGCATTGGATTTTTATGTGGCCGGGGATTACCCTGAACTTACCAAGAAATACTGCGATTATATAGTAAAAACGTTGCGTGAAACCTTGAATATTTCCATCCGTGTACATTATACCACAATGGAACGACGAATCAATGCCGTTGAAAGTAGAAAGGCTGGGCTTTGGAAGATTGCAATTAGTCCAGATTACCCTGATGCGACCTCTTTATTTAGCTTGTTTTTGAGCAGCCAACCCTACGGTATTGAAAAAAATCTATTGTTACCAGAAGTTGATTCTAAAAGCTTTTCTCAGAAATTACAGTTTGCTTTTCAACAATCAAATAACGAACTTAAAAACAATTCATTGGCGGCTTGCGACTCCATATTAATGTCCGAGAAATGGGCCCTTCCGTTGGTTTATTGGGACAATATCATCATTCAAAACCTACGTGTTAGACAAATCAATATTTCCCCAATTGGAACTTTCGACTTTAAAAACACATACATTAAACCCCTTTAAGAATCTCTCGAATTTGATCTTCGACCCACCCTTTCCCCCAAGATTCTTTCTCGTCTTTTGTCCATAGCTCTGGATAAAAAATACGTTGTTGAAATTTCGGCGGCAAATATTTCTGCCAGTTGGTTCCTCCTGTTGCGGCAATGTCTTCATCGCTTTTGGATAAATACCGAACGGCCGATTTATAATGCGCCAAAGGCCAATATACGTTCACATTTAAATCATTCGTCTTCAAAGCATCTATTACTTTAATATCTTTTTGTTCTTCTGGCGCAAGTCTCTTATAAATTTGCCATAGATTTATTGATTTACAATGTTCTGAAAGAGCCAACAATTCTTCGTTATACCGATCTTCAAATTGTGTTAAGGTGAGCGTCTTTTTTCCTGTTTGTTGCTCCGTCGCACCATATTTCCAGTAAATAAAAGGGAATAACGTTGAGGGAGGTTCCGTGCCTGAAAAAGACTCTCTTTTATCGCGAGTCACTAAATTGATTAAATCCGTGCTGTAGAGTTCAATTTGACGGTATTGCACCGACTGAAAACCACTTGCAGGTAATAAGGCCATGCGAAAGCGTAAAAACTCTTTTTGATCCATTCCCTCAACCATGATGCTAAAACTGCGAATCAAAGCCTCAAAATATCGGTTTACACGATTAACCCGCATTAAAAAGCTATGTTGATCTGGATCCTTCTGTTGTCCTAGACAAACCAATTCTTGGATTGCCAATTTAAAATACAATTCTGTAATTTGATGATAACCAATAAAAACCACTTCATCTGGGAAGCTTGTTTTAGGTTTTTGAAGACTTAACAGAGTATCCAATTGAATATAATCCCAATATGTTGTAACCTCCGAATACAATAAGCCATCTAAATACGAGATTAAGTCTTGCCCAATGGCCTCATATTTAGCATTAAGTAAGCTCAGCCGCTCCTCTAATTCCTTCGTTATTTCCATTTTCTTTTGTAAATTGATGCTAAGATAATTGAATGTGTTCTGCGGTAATAGGTGCGCCATAAATATCCGTTGCATGTTGGTTAAAATAATCACTTCTTTCCGATGTGAAGAAGTCTATTTTAGCTCCGCGAACTAACCTCGATTCCATTTCCGAATGACGCATTAAATACTCTTTCAATTTGACCGCAACCAATGGACCCTGCTCAATAATCTTCGCCCGATCTCCTATAAGTTCTTCCAAAATAGATTTGATAATTGGATAATGCGTGCACGCCAAAAGAACGGTATCAATTTTTGCGTTTTTATTGAAAAGCTGTTCAACGTCCGTTGCTATAATCATCCTACCGGCGGCCGATTCATATTGACGCTCTTCAATTAAAGGCACCCATAATGGACAGGCATGTTGATAAACGCTCAACAATGGGCTAATTTTGGCCAATTCAAGGAGATAGGAGGCTGAATTAACCGTACCTTCTGTCCCGAAAATTCCCACATTTCCCGATTGCGTATACGAAGCAATTTCCTCGGTGCTCGGTCGAATAACTCCCAAAACGCGTTTCTTAGGTGCTATTCTTGGTAAATCTCTTTGTTGGATGGTTCTGAGTGCTTTGGCTGAAGCTGTATTGCATGCGAAAATCACCAACTCACACCCTTGATTAAATAAAAAATTCATCCCTTCAAGGGCATAATCGTAGATTAAATCGAACGACTTGTTTCCATAGGGAGCTCGTGCATTATCTCCGAAATAAACATATGAATAATCAGGGAGTTCCTCAACAATGGAACGCAATACGGTAAGTCCGCCGAAACCAGAATCGAATACGCCTATTTTTCCTTGAGCTATCACCTCAGCATAAAAAAAGGGCTCGCGCCCTTATTTGATATTATGGTTTTTTCATTGCTTCCGCATCCATGCGCAGCAATTCAACTTTGACCTCAGAAGTAATGTCAATACCCGTTTTGGAATAGAGAACGTTGGTAACATCAAGCACATAATTAACCTTTTTTCGATCTGCAACTATTTCAACTGCTTTTTGTAAACGATCAAGAATCGGTTGGTTATATTCGTTTGCCAATGTTTGCAGTTGCTGCTGCAAAAGAGACTGTGTCTGCTGGTAACGCTGCTCCATTCCCATGATTTTTTCCTGTTCTATTTTAAGCATGGTTGGCGTTAAATCGTCTTTTAAACCATCTAGTTTAACATAAGCATCATTGATTTGCTTTTCTAATACTCCTAGCTCATTTACACCGTCGTCTTGAAATTTTTTCAAATCTGCTTTTGCTTTAGCATAGGAGGGAAGGGAATCCAATAATCTTTGAGAATTAACGTGTGCCAATTTCATTTGAGCGGAAAAGGTAAAACTCGTTAGCACCAGAGCCAAACAGATAAATAGTCGTTTCATGTTCTAAATTTTAATTATTCTTTTGTAATTCCCATTTCTTCTAATACACTGTTGCTGATATCTGCATCCTTATCAGCATAAATCAAATTACTTTGATTCGATTTATCGAAAACGAACGTATATCCTTCCGCTTTGGCTACTTTTTTCATCGCGGTATAAATTCGGTCTTGTATCGGTTTAATGAGTTCTTGACGCTTAAGAAAATAATCTCCGTTTAATCCAAATCGTTGTGTTTGTAGATCAACGGTTTCTTTTTCTAGCTTGTCAATTTCCGATTTTCGCTTCGTTTTTTCTTCTGCAGGAAGTAAAATTTCTTCTTTATTAAAATTTTCCTTTTGGGTTTTTAACACCCCAAAACGATCTTCAATCTCTTTGGTCCAAGTTTCAGCAAGTTTATCCAATTTTTCTTTCGATTCAGCATATTCGGGTATACTGGAAAGGATGTAATCAGAATCGATAAAAGCAAACGTTTGACAGAGTGCCAACCTGCTTATAAACAACAAAATGAATAGGATAAAGGCTTTTGTCATGTACTTTAAAAGGAAAGCGAATTTACAATAATATTCTTAATTTCTACAATTCACCAAGGTTCATGCCAATCGTGAAACTTAGCTTTGGATAAAACCCTTTCTTTTGAATGGATGCATCTGACGGACCGTTATATCCTGAGGCCCAGGAATCAAGTCGATCAAAACCAAGGCCGTAATCCAACCCAAGCATTCCAAACATCGGCAAGAAAACACGTATACCAACTCCTGCAGCCCTTTTTACATTAAAGGGATTAAAGTTTTTAAACGTGGGATAGGTATTTCCCGCCTCCAAGAAACTGGTGACATAGAATGTTGCTTGTGGATTCAACGAGATGGGATACCTTAATTCAAGGGTATATTTGGCAATAATAGGGTCGGAGGACCCTGAGGATATCGCTTGATCTTCATAGCCTCGAAGCGCGATGATCTCTCTTCCTCCGAGTTGATTGACTCCTGTTAATCCACTACCCCCCATGGTAAACCGATCAAACGGGGTAATTCCTCGGGCTGAGTTGAATGCTCCAATATAACCAAATCCAAATCGGGACATTAAAACCAGTTTGCGGTTAGCACTTAATGGGGTATACCATTCGCCGGTAAACTTAAATTTGAAATATTCTAGAAAATAATAGCGCTCGGCTATGCTCGCTTTAGAATAATCAACATCCTTTTGAAAATAGGAATAAGGCAAAGTTGATTTTGCAGTAAAGGTGAAATTCGATCCGCTCTGTGGATAAATTGGGGCGCTTACCGAAGATCTTTGGAGTACGTACTTTAAGGCAATATCGTTAGAGTATCCTTTCGGAAAGAGGGGGAACCGGAAATCATTTACCACATCATAATATTGGTAGCTTAACTCGTAATACGCTGTAAAATAATCATCGGGCCACTTCTTTCTTCGTTGCAGACCTACCCCCACTCCAGAGATAGAAATTCCATTATACGCAGGATTAGTCCGAAACAATCCATTAGAAGACAAAGAGGTGTTGTTAATCCAAAAAGATAAAGCATTGGGTTTTTTGCCCCCCAACCATGGCTCAGTGAAAGAAAACGTATACCCCTGGTAAAAACGACCATTGGACTGGGCACGAATGGAAAGGCGTTGTCCATCTCCTCCGGGAAGTGGCGACCAGGCGGATCTCTTAAAAATATTCCGGGTTGAAAAATTATTAAACGTTAAGCCTAAGGTTCCAATAACCCGACCGGCACCTCCGGGTCCTGCCCCCCCATAGCCTCCCGAAAGCTCAATTTGATCCGAGGATTTTTCCTCAACAATGTATTGAATATCAACCGTTCCTTTTTCTGGATTCGGCATTGGATTAACTTTCATGGTCTGGTCGTTGAAAAACCCGAGCTGAGACAGCTCGCGCTGTGTACGCATTATGTCTTCCTTGTTGAATAAATCTCCTGGCTTCGTTCGTATTTCTCTGAAGACAACGGGGTCATTCGTTTTGGTGTTGCCGATGAGCGTGATTTCGCCATATCGCGCCTCTTTTCCTTCGTAAATTCGAAACTGATAGTTGATGTAATTTCCTGTAACGCCCGTTTCAACAGCAAAAACCTGAAAAAACAAATGCCCTTTGTTCATGTAAAGTGAGGCAATATCTCTTCCATCCTCTCCCCCATTTAACCGTTTATCCAATAATACCTTGTTGTAAATGTCCCCTTTCTTAATTCCTATAACTGAATCCAAGAAGCTCGACCGATATTTACTGTTACCAAACCATTCAAAATCACCAAAATAGTATTTTTCTCCCTCATCAATTACCATTTGAACAACGAGATTTTTTGGGTCGATAAAATATACTGAATCTCGAACGATGCGTGCATCGCGCAATCCCGCTGCGTAAAATTTCTCCAACAATGCTTTTTTATCTTTTTCGAAGGTAGATACCGTAAATTTTGATCGTTTGAAAAGGCGAAAAACCGATTTTCGTTTCGTGTCTTTCATGGCAAAAAACAATTTCCACTGAGGAACACTGCTTACCCCTTCTAATTGAATAGTTTTAATTCCTACTTTTTCGCCTCGATCAATGTCGATAAGAAAAACCTCTGAATTGTTCATGATCGTATCTTTTACTCGCTGAATCCTAACATCAACGGAATAAAATCCTTTTTCACGAAAATATCCGCGAATTTTAGCATCCGTTTGATAGATCAAATTTTCGGTAATGGTTTTGCCCGAGAAGAGGTCAACCTCCTCCTTTAATTTGTCTGCTTCACGTTTTGGGATGCCTTTAAATTTAAAATGCGATAACTTTGGCCGAGGCGTCAATCGAATCGTTAAGTAGACAACTCCTTCAATTTCTTTGTCTAAATCAATCGAAATATCTGAAAAAAGCTCTTCCTTCCACAAACTTCGAATCGATTTACTTATTTGATCGCCCGGCAGGGTGATCATCTGCCCTTGCCTCAATCCCGCAACGGCTTTGATGGCTTGATGGTCAAAATTATCGGCTCCAACAACTCGAATAGGTCCAATTTCATATTGCCTCGGGGTAAGGGATAGACCCCCTAGCGCCTCTTGTCCAAACATCCCAAAAACACAACCAAGAATTAGTCCAAAAAACAACTTAATTTTCATTCCGAACATGTTATATTAATTGCTCAGAGGTTTTACCGAACCTTCTTTCGCGGGATTGATAGTCTGCAATGGCCGCTATAAAATGTTCCCCTCTGAAATCAGGCCAGAACACCTTGGTAAAATGCATCTCGGCATAGGCCAATTGCCACAATAAAAAGTTGCTTATTCGATGCTCTCCACTTGTTCTAATCAACAATTCAGGGTCCGGAATATGAGCAGTATCCAGCTCCGACTCGATATCGTGTTGTCGAATTTCACCAGGAATGAGCATGCCTTTTTTAACCTTTTCGGCTAATCGATTGCATGTTCGAATAATTTCATCCCGAGACGAATAATTTAAGGCTAACACAAGGGTGATTTCATAGTTTTTACTGGTTTTCAACGCCGCTTCTTGAAGGCTTTCAACGCAATCCTTGGGTAATTGTTGTATATCTCCAATGGTCAATAGTCTCACCCTGTTTTCACAAAGCGCAGGGATTTCACTATGAATAGATGCCACTAATAACTGCATGAGCCCATCAATTTCGGATTGAGGCCTGCCCCAATTCTCGGTAGAGAAGGCATACATGGTTAAAAATTCCACTCCTAATTCTCGGGCACATTTCAACGTTTCCCTTACCGAATCAACCCCGCTTACATGACCAAACAGCCTGTTTTCCCCCTGTGCTTTTGCCCATCGACCATTACCATCCATGATAATGGCAACATGTCGAGGAATCCTACGGGGGTCTAAAGAGTTTAATGCCATGTTTATTCTACTTAGGCTAAAGTAAGCAAACTATTGCGCTTACTCAAATGAATGAATAAACTAGTTTAAGTTCCAACCTAATCAATCAGTACAACAACTGTATTGTTGAGCATTTCTACCACTCCACCTTTAATTTCATAATGCGACTCCTCCTTTTGATCTTTTACCGTCATAGTGATTAATCCTTGGCCTAAGGCTGAAATGATGGGTGCGTGTTGATTCAACAATTGGAATCTACCCGAAATACCAGGAAGCGACACGGCTTCGACCTCTCCGGAAAAAATTTCTTCCTCAGGGGATAAAATATCGAGCTTCATTACACTTCCGTTAACATTTTTTCTCCTGCAGCAATCACCTCTTGAATTCCTCCTTTTAGGTTAAATGCTGCTTCTGGATACTGATCGTATTTACCATCCAAGATTTCGTTAAATGCAACGATGGTGTCGTTGATATCAACGAATACTCCTGGGATTCCTGTAAACTGTTCTGCTACGTGGAAAGGCTGTGACAAGAACCTTTGAACTCGACGCGCCCGGTGAACCACTAATTTATCCTCTTCCGATAATTCGTCCATCCCTAAAATTGCAATGATATCTTGAAGCTCTTTGTAACGCTGCAAGGTTATTTTAACCCGTTGAGCACAGTTGTAATGCGCCTCTCCAACAATTTCTGGCGTCAAAATTCTTGAAGTTGAATCTAAGGGGTCTACCGCAGGGTAAATCCCTAATTCCGAAATCTTTCTGGAAAGCACGGTAGTGGCATCCAAGTGGGCAAACGTATTTGCTGGAGCCGGGTCAGTAAGGTCATCTGCTGGAACATAAACCGCTTGTACCGAAGTAATAGAGCCGTTTTTTGTTGAAGTGATTCGTTCTTGCATTGCTCCCATCTCTGTTGCCAACGTTGGTTGATAACCTACTGCTGAAGGCATCCGTCCCAAGAGCGCAGACACCTCGGACCCCGCCTGAGTGAAACGGAAAATGTTGTCAACAAAGAATAGGATATCCTTTCCTTGCCCGTCGCCATCTCCATCTCGATAATATTCAGCAATGGTCAAGCCTGACAAGGCAACCCGCGCACGCGCACCGGGAGGCTCATTCATCTGACCAAACACAAAGGTTGCCTTAGAATCTTTCATCTCTTCAAGATTTACTTTGCTCAAATCCCAACCGCCGGATTCCATTGAATGCATGAATTCTTCTCCATATTTTATGATGCCTGCCTCAAGCATTTCTCGCAATAGATCGTTTCCTTCCCGCGTTCTTTCACCAACTCCCGCAAAAACAGAAAGACCCCCGTGTCCTTTGGCAATGTTGTTTATCAACTCTTGAATTAATACCGTTTTTCCAACTCCCGCTCCTCCAAAAAGTCCAATTTTACCCCCTTTTGCATAGGGCTCAATCAAATCGATCACTTTTATTCCTGTAAACAATATTTCAGCTGCTGTGGATAAATCTTCAAATTTTGGGGCCTCTCGGTGTATAGGAAGACCGTTCGAAGCGTCAACGGTATTGATTCCGTCAATAGCCTCTCCAGAAACGTTGAATAAGCGACCTCGAATTTGATCTCCTGTTGGCATTTTGATAGCGCTTCCGGTAGAAACGACCTCCAAACCACGCGTGAACCCGTCAGTAGAATCCATTGAAATGGTGCGCACTGCATTTTCTCCAACGTGAGCCTGAACCTCTAAAACCACCCGCGTACCATCGGATTTTCTAGCCTCAAGAGCATCGAAAATATTTGGTAAAGCAACCCCATTATCAAACGCAACATCAACCACAGGACCGATTACCTGAGAAACTCTTCCTTTAATCATTTTTTAAGCTATTAAAATTCGAGCACAAATATAGCGCTTTTTATTTATCGATAATCCAACAAATTCTTATTATTGAACGCCGATTTGGTTAAATAACCTGATATTAAAAACGATAAGAACGCGCCCAGTGCCATCAAGATCGAGGCGAATAAAACTACTTGTGCCAAAGAATAGCTTGAAGGGAAAAACATGGTTGACCCAGGGAGTTTAATCAATCCTATGTTTTCTTGAAGAAAAGCTACTGACGTGCCAATAAGGGTCCCCGCAAGCACCCCCATAATTACGATTCCAATTCCAATATAAAAAAATAGCTGTTGAATGTTCTTTCGAGAAAAACCGATTGAAATTAACGAAATGAGGCTCGATTGCTTTTCTAAAAAAGTCATGGTTATCGAGGCAGACAAGTTGAATAACGAAAGTAAAAACACAAACATTAAAATTACTATCACCATTAATTTCTCGGATTGACTTGTTTTATACACTAATTCGTTTTTTTCTTGGTTCGATTGTACCTTAACCTCTTTTCCAAGCGACTCCATCAATTCAATTTTTAATGCCTCGGTATTTTCTGGATCACAGGAAATTAAAAGGCCAGAAACCTTCTGTTCAGTAAAAGGCAAAACGGATTGTAAGGGTACAATCAAGGCGACTTCATTTATTTGCTTGTTATAATCTACAGCGCCATTAACGACCATGCTTTTTTGAAAAAACGGGTTCTGTCCCACCTTAATTTTGACGTTTTGTTTGGGCATATAAAGCATCACTTGTTCTGGCTCTGCTTCCATTGACCGCAGCATCAAACGGTTAGCAAGGCCCACCCCGACATAAACCCCCTGTTGATTATCAAGCACGCCATTAATTAAATGTTTCTCGTTTTCGAGCTCCGCCATTGTATAAAATGACGGCTCTACTCCGAATAGCTCGGCATTTACCCATTTCTTTTTTTTTCGCAGAATTACCCGCTCCTTGATATATAAACTTACGCTTTTGACCTGGCCATTTTCTTCACATTTTTTCTTAAATCCCAAGGCCTTGTCGTAGCTAAATCGCTTTCCTTCAGCTGGCATGATGGTGAGTTCTTGGTCAAATGAAGTATACATTTTTTCGATCATTTTTTCGATCCCATTGAAGGCCGATAGCAAAATAACCAAGGCCGAAGAAGAAACAATCATTCCGAGTACTGCGATCCAAGAAATTACATTTACCGCTGTTTTCTTTTTCCGTGAAAACAACATGCGCTTTGCAACAAAAAGGATTGCTGATGGTTTCACTTTTTTAATAAGTCATTGATTTTCTCGGCATAATCGAGCGAATCATCAATGTAAAAACGCAATGCGGGGATTTTACGCATGTTTTTCAACCTAAAACCAATATCCTTTCGAATGATTCCCGAATTTTCGTTGATTTTTTGGAGAACTGATTCTGGGCTTTGGGCCCCAAAAACACTCAAATAACACCTGGCTAATGACAAGTCAGCGGTAACCCTAACCACCGTTATGGAAACCATGGCTCCTATTGTGAGTTCTGTTGCCTTAGCTAGTAATATCATCGACAACTCTTGTCGAATGGCTGCTTCAATTTTCTGTTGTCGTATAGCGCTCATGCGTGCAAAGGTACGAATCTTACTTCCGCTTGCATTGTGCCAATTACAAAATGTATCTTTGTGCAACCGTTGAAAGATTTAAAGGAAATATTTAAGCATACGTTTGTTTACCGAAAAACAGCCCTTACCGTTGTTTTTTATAACCTGTTGTTTGTTGTTTTTAATTTGCTTTCACTGGTACTATTTATTCCTGTGCTGCAACTAATTTTTAGTGCTCCATCCGCAACACAACGTTACGAAAAACCAAACTCGCCAAATTCTATTCTAGAGATTGGAAGTTACTGCAAAGAGGCATATAATTACTTCATGGGAAACTTGGTGAAAAACGATCCGCAATCTGCCTTGTTTTTAGTTTGTGTTTCGGTTTTTATCGCTTTTTTTTTAAAAAACCTTTTTAGATATGGTGCTGTTTGGCATCAATCAAAACTTCGTATGGTGGTGGTGAGAGACCTCCGAAACACTTTGTTTGAAAAAATCCTAGTCCTTCCCCTTTCGTTTCATTCCAGTGAGCGCAGAGGAGACTTAATGGCCCGAATGAACAGCGATGTGGGAGAAATTGAAATTGCTGTTGTAGGCTTATTGGAACTGATTTTTCGCGAGCCGATTGCAATCATTATTAATTTAATTACGCTAGTAATCCTTAGCCCTGAACTTACCCTTTTTTCCTTGTTCCTTCTTCCTGTTTCCGCTTTGGTTATATCCAGAATAAATAAAAGCTTGAAACGAACTGCAAAACAAGGACAAGAACAAACCAGCTTATTGTTTTCATCCATCGATGAGGCGCTTCATGGGATTCGTATCATCAAAGCATTTAGAGCAATCTCTTTTATCAATGAGCGTTTTAAAGCCTTGAGCCTTACACACCAAAAGTTGATTACTAAAACCTTTAGAAAAAAAGATCTTTCTCCCTTAATCAATGAAACTTTAGGATCTTTAATTATGGTATTGCTGGTTTGGTTTGGGGGAATTTTAATCCTGAATAAAACCTCCTCAGGGTTAAGCGGAGAAATGTTCTTGACGTTCATCATTGTGTTCTCGCAGTTATTGCGTCCGATACAATCTGTTTCAAATGCCCTAGCGAATATGGCCAAAGCAAAAGTCTCAATGGATCGTATTCATGAGGTATTAGAACAAGACGAACAAATTGTGGATAGCCCTACATCAAAAAATATTACAACATTGCGAGAAGAGATTTCGTTTAACGATGTTGTTTTTAGCTATCAAAAGGAACCTGTCCTAAGTCATATATCTTTTTCGGTGAAAAAAGGTCAGACGGTTGCCATTGTGGGCGAATCGGGAAGCGGGAAATCTACCTTATTGGATTTAATCCCTCGGTTCTATGACCCCAATTCGGGATTCATCGCCATAGATGGAGAAAACATCCAAGACATTTCCCTTGACAGCCTAAGATCTATGATTGGTATCGTTGCGCAGGATTCACTTTTATTCAATGGCTCTGTGCTTGAAAACATTGCATTCGGAGACCCATCGCCCGACCCACAACGAGCAGAAGCGGCCGCGGCAAATGCCAATGCCTTAGATTTTATCCTTCAATTAGAAGGTGGTTTTGACTATAACATTGGTGATCGAGGAAATAAACTTTCCGGTGGTCAAAAACAGCGGATTAGTATTGCACGAGCTATTTATAAGAACCCTCAAATTTTATTGCTCGACGAAGCAACATCGGCCCTGGACACTGAATCTGAGCGCCTTGTACAAAATGCCTTGGAGTGTCTTATGAACGGAAAAACCAGTTTGATAGTCGCACATCGTTTAAGCACCGTAATGAATGCGGATCGCATACTCGTATTAAGCAAGGGAAAAATTATTGAAGAAGGCACCCATCAAGAATTATTAAGCATCAAAGGCCATTATTCACGTCTATGTTCTTTGCAAGGGCTTTCTTAAGTGGTATATTTGTAGAAATAGGTTAACTTTTAACAACGTTTTACGTTTTAAATCGTTGTAATATTCGCCATGACGCTACGCGCTATTTTTTATTGGTTTTTCGCCTCGGCATTCTGCCTTAAAATCAACGCGCAGCTCGTTACCAATACCGGTCAAAGTCCGCAAAATTTAGTGCAAAATGTTTTAATTGGTCCTGGGGTTACCGTGAGCAACATTTTATACAATGGAAGCCCTATGGCCATTGGTTCTTTTACAGCAACGGGTACGAACCTTGGAATTAACCAAGGAATTGTCATGACTACAGGAACCGTTTTACCGAATGGCTCAGGGCCTCAAGGTCCTAATAATTCGCCTTCAGCAGGAACCGACAACAATATGCCTGGCTCAGGAATTTTATCGGGTATCATCGGAGGAACCCCCACATTTAATGCCGCTATTTTGGAGTTTGACTTCGTTCCCTATGCGGATACGGTAAAATTTAAATACGTCTTTGGATCGGAAGAATACCCGGAATTTGCCCCACCCAACAACTCTACCTATAACGACGTTTTCGGTTTTTTTATATCGGGACCAGGAATTGTTGGGCTCCAAAACATAGCGCAACTTCCAAACGGTGGCGGGGTTGTGTCCATTAATAACGTTAACGCCATCACGAATCAAGCGTTTTACAATACCAATGGTGACGGGAATTCACCCCCTTATAATTCTTCCCCTAATTTTATTCAATACGACGGCTTTACTGATGTTCTTGAAGCTGTCTCTCAAGTTCAATGTGGAGAAACCTATCACTTAATTCTTGCAATTGCCGACGTAGGGGATGGCTCTTGGGATTCTGGAATTTTCTTGGAAGCCAACAGTTTGAGTACATCAACGCCGGTTGTTGTTACCCACACGCTATCTCAACAGGTTTTTCAAAATCCCGATTGGATGGCCGAAGGATGTGTCACAGCAACAGTGAATGTAACACGGCAAAACAACTTAAACAGCGCTTTAACCATCCCCTTGGTTTTAACGGGTTCAGCAACGTCAGGATTGGATTATAGTGGTGTGCCGAATGCCATAACCTTTGTTCCCGGTCAATCCGTTTACACCTTTCAGATCAACGCTCTATCGGATGCTTTTGCCGAAGGACTGGAAACCATCGTTATCGACTTTAACGTTTCTGACCCTTGCGGTAACATTACCCCAATACCTTTGAATCTTTTCATTCAAGACGTCCCCCCCCTTTCGGTTATTCTTAACGACACTACCTTGCTTTGCCCCAATTTACCCCTAACGATCAATGCCCAAGTCAGCGGAGGCATCACCCCGTACACCTACCTATGGAGTACTGGAGCAACGACCTCATCGATTTCATTTACCGCCCAAAACACCGAACAGCTTTTCGTACAAGTCTCAGATAACTGTTCAGGTCAAACGGTGAGCGACTCCTGTTGGGTAAGTGTTCCTGTATTCCCGCCATTAACACTGCAGGTTTCAAACGATTTAACCGAAATCTGTCCGTTTATTTCTCATACGTTTTATGCCCAAGCTTCAGGGGGCAATGGGAATTATTCGTTTCAATGGAGAAACAATGGGGTTTTACTTTCCTCGGTTGATTCATTAACCGTAAGTCCAAGCACCACGAGCCAATATGTCGTAACGCTAACCGACGGTTGCGGAAACACCCTAAGTGATACCGTGAACTACTTTATCACCAGTTTACCGTTAACCCTTCAAATGACCCCAACCCAGTACATCTGCCAAGGCGATAGTGCATTTATAAGTGTATCAGCGAGCGGCGGCTATGGAAATTACTACTATTCTTGGCCTTCGAACGGAGCAACAACTCCGGGGATTTGGGTTTATCCCAGCAGCACCAACAGCTACCAAGTACTGGTTTCGGATGAATGCCAAACTTTCACAGTAAGTGGTTTTACTCAAGTACAGATAGTTAAACCCAACGCGGATTTTACCATTCTTACGACCTCTCCAACGGAAAACTTACCTGTTTCATTTTACAATACTTCTGTGAACGGATACGGTTACACCTGGTTTTTTGGCGACGGAGGGAGTTCCTATGAAATACATCCGACCCATACCTTTAGCCCTTATGGCGAATATTATATTACCTTAATCGCAACAGATATAAACGGTTGCATCGACAGCATTACTAAACCTATTTATATTGAGGAGGAATTTTACATTTACATTCCCAATACCTTCATTCCAGACGGCAATCGTTTTAACGAATTTTTCTCAGGTAGTTTTATCGGGGTTGAATGGATTAACATCGAGGTCTTCAACCGCTGGGGGGAGCGCCTGTTTTTTTCAGATCAGTTGGATTTTGCCTGGGACGGCACCTACAGGGGCATGCTGGTTCCTGATGGCACCTATACGTGGAAGCTCATTTACCGAAAAAATCGATCGCAAGAACAACAAATGACGGGTCACATTAACGTGATTAAATAAGGTGCTGTTTTACCACAATATCAAGACTTATTGTAACTTCGCAACTCCATGAAAAACATTCGCAATTTTTGCATTATTGCCCACATCGATCACGGCAAGAGCACCTTGGCAGATCGATTGCTCCAAGCAACTAACACCATTTCTGATAGGGAAATGCAAGACCAAGCATTGGATGATATGGATTTAGAACGTGAACGCGGAATCACTATCAAAAGCCACGCAATTCAAATGAATTATCATTTTAAAGGCGAAGATTACGTACTCAACTTAATTGACACTCCTGGACACGTTGATTTTTCCTACGAAGTTTCACGTTCGATTGCCGCGTGCGAAGGCGCATTACTTATTGTTGACGCGTCTCAAGGAATTGAAGCTCAAACTATTTCAAACCTTTACCTAGCCCTCGAGCATGATTTGGAGATCATTCCAATCCTGAATAAAATGGATTTGCCGAGCGCAATGCCGGAAGAAGTTGCCGATCAAATCATTGAATTAATCGGCTGTAAACCAGAAGAAATCATTCCTGCTTCTGGCAAAACAGGTCTAGGCGTGGATCAAATTTTGGAAGCCGTTATTACTCGCATCCCATCCCCGAAAGGTGATGAAGAAGCTCCTCTCCAGGCGATGATTTTTGATTCTGTATTTAATTCGTTTAGAGGAATTATTGCCTATTATCGGGTGCGAAATGGAGTCATAAAAAAAGGTCAAAAAGTACGTTTTTTTAATACGGGAAAAGATTACAATGCCGACGAGGTGGGTATCTTGAAAATGGACCTGCTTCCCAAAAAAGAAGTGAAGGCAGGCGATGTTGGTTACATTATTTCTGGAATTAAAGCAGCAAATGAGGTAAAGGTTGGCGATACGATAACTTCAGCAGAAAGGCCTTGTGATGTGGCTATCAAAGGTTTTGAGGACGTAAAACCCATGGTCTTTGCGGGGATATATCCCGTAGATAATGAGGATTACGAAGAGCTTCGATTTTCGATGGAAAAATTAAAACTGAATGACTCTTCATTAGTTTTTGAACCCGAGTCATCTGCTGCACTTGGATTTGGATTCCGATGCGGATTTTTAGGAATGCTGCACATGGAGATAATTCAAGAGCGCCTTGAGCGTGAATTCAACATGACTGTAATAACGACCGTTCCCAACGTGTCCTACCATACCTTCATGAAGCGCGATGTAGAAACAGCCCTCATCGTAAATAATCCATCAGAACTACCTGATCCCTCAGGAGTCGACCGAATCGAAGAACCTTACATCAAAGCCCAAGTAATTACAAAATCAGAATTTGTAGGGGCAATCATGACCCTTTGCATTGAAAAAAGAGGAGAACTTAAAAACCAAGTGTACCTAACGCAGGACCGTGTAGAAATCACTTTTGAAATGCCTTTGGCAGAGATTGTTTTTGATTTTTACGACCGTTTGAAAACCGTTTCGAAAGGATATGCTTCCTTCGATTACCATCCTATTGGATATAAAGAATCCGACTTGGTAAAAATGGATTTACTACTCAACGGCGAACAAGTTGATGCGCTTTCTGCTCTCGTACATAGAAGTAATGCATTTGATTTAGGCAAGAAAATCTGCATTAAATTAAGAGAGTTAATCCCAAGACAGCAATTTGAAATTCCTATCCAAGCGGCCATTGGGGCAAAAGTTATCGCTCGAGAAACCATTAAAGCCTTACGTAAAGACGTTACCGCTAAATGTTATGGTGGCGATATCACGCGTAAAAGAAAGCTCTTAGAGAAACAAAAAGCAGGGAAGAAACGTATGCGCCAAGTGGGTCGCGTGGAGGTTCCACAAGAGGCTTTTCTCGCAGTATTAAAATTAAACGATTAAATAAAAACGATATGTACGAAGCACTCAAATCTGCACACTCTGGCCTACGATGGGTGGCCTTGGCATTAATTCTTTGGGCCATTTTTAATGCCTTTACGTCGAAAGAATTCAACAAGCGCGAAAAACTCGTTAACCTGTTCTCAATGGTAAGCCTTCATACGCAACTTGTTCTGGGCATTCTGCTTTATAATATTTCGCCAAAAGTTAATTTTTCTGAAGGATGGATGAAAATTCCCCTTTTCCGTTTTTACGGATTGGAACACTTTGCGGGCATGTTAATTGCCGTAATTTTGATTACCATAGGTTATAGTAAATCTAAAAGAGCCAAAACCGCCACAGAAAAATTCAAGCCGATTAAAATCTTTTATCTAATTGGACTAATTATCATTTTAGCAAGTATTCCATGGCCGTTCAGAGCAAATTTAGGTGGTGCTTGGTTTTAGTCTTAGGGACGACCTTGTCCTGTGCCGACCCCGTTTCCGAAAAATTAAATAATCCAAATCTCCCGAAAGGAGAACGATTATTTCTTCAAAACTGTGCCTCATGCCATGGAGAGAATGGGGATTTGGGGGCTTCTGGTGCAGCAAATCTTACAACTTCGAGGCTTGAAAAATCAAGTATTTTGGAAATAATATCCTTGGGAAAAAATGGCATGCCTTCCTTCAAGGGCGTAATAAATTCAGCCTCCGAAATGGACAGCTTGGTCAATTATGTAAGTAACTTACAACGATAAATGGCCCACGCTACCATTGACGAGATCGAAGAAAGATGCATTCTTGTTGCTGTAATACAGGGAAACGTTGATGCGCGAATAACCCATGAATATTTAGACGAATTAGCTTTTTTAGCGGAAACCGCTGGAGCAAAAGCCGTTTTTTCTTTTACACAAAAACTACAGTATCCCAATCCAAGAACCTATGTTGGAGAAGGAAAATTAGCCGAAATAAAGGCCTATGCGGATCTACATGAAATCGATGCGGTTATTTTCGACGACGAACTCAGCCCTTCTCAATTGCGGAACATTGAACGCGAATTAAACCGCAAGATAATTGACCGAAGCATTCTCATCTTAGATATTTTCGCCAAAAGAGCCCGTACCTTTCAAGCAAAAACACAAGTTGAACTAGCACAACTTCAGTACATGCTTCCTAGGCTTACCAGAATGTGGACGCACCTAGAGCGCCAAAAAGGAGGAATAGGTATGCGCGGACCAGGGGAATCACAGATTGAAACAGACCGAAGGATTATCCAGCAACGAATTGCCTTAATGAAGGAGCGATTGAAGGAAATAGACCAGCAAATGATCACCCAACGAGGAAACCGTGGACAATTAGTTCGGGTTGCATTGGTGGGATATACAAACGTTGGTAAAAGCACGATAATGAACCTCATTTCGAAGTCTGAGGTATTTGCGGAAAATAAACTTTTTGCTACGCTAGATACCACCGTTAGAAAAGTGGTCATTGAAAATTTACCCTTCCTTCTGACCGATACCGTAGGGTTTATTCGTAAGCTTCCACAGCCCTTATTAGAATCGTTTAAATCAACCTTAGACGAAGTTCGGGAAGCCGACCTCTTAGTTCATGTGTTGGATTTATCCCACCCTAATTTCGAAGAGCATTTTAATACCGTGAACACGACGCTTCAAGAAATTGACAAGATAGAAAAACCAACCGTAATTGTTTTCAATAAAATAGATGCTCTAACCGAAGAGGTATCTCTTGACGAGTTAAAACGTACTTGGATGGCAAAACTTGGAGGAAGGCCCTGCATTTTCATTTCTGCCGTTCAAAAATCAAACATTGAAGAATTCAGAGAAATCATTTATCAAGAGGTTAAGGAAATCTTCAAAGTACGCTATCCTTACAACAACTTCCTATACTAAACCCATAATAAAAGGTGTCGAAGCCCCCTAATTTTTGTGCGTTCAATAATCAAAAGGAATACCCCATTGCTACATGGATAATGCTTGGGTACAAAATACCATAAACAAAAATCCCGGTGATTTCTCACCGGGATTTTCAAAGTATAAAGAAAAGCGTTACTTAACAATCAAATTTTGAGTGTAAGAAGCTCCGTCTTTTGCAATAGTTACTAAATAGTTACCTGCACTAAATTCTGCGATTGGCAACGCCACAGACTGAGCACCACTTGCATTCACCAAAGAAGTTGAAGCTACTTGACGTCCGGCTAAATCGGTAATAGCAATTTGATAATCGCCACCATTTCCAACGAATTTAACATTGACTACGTCGGTTGCTGGGTTAGGATAAACCTCCATTCCAATCGTTTCTACTTCACCTAATGAAGCTCCTGACAAAGAACCTTGAATTGCGTTAACAATCTCGCCGTTAGATTGATCAATCAATACTGCTACAGCGTGCATGTTTGCTCTTGTACTTGTTGCTGGAATAGTGTAATTAAAGGTGTAGTTCACCACTTGACCGTCGGTAATCACTGCCGGAACAGAATTCGCTTGGCCATCGTAACCTCCTAATAACGCACGTCCAACATGATCATAAACCATTTGAGCGGCAGGAACTGGGTTTGGTAATGACTCATAACCGCCCATTGCTCCATTAGCTCCTCCTGCGTAAGCATTTGCTTGATTATATGCAGAAGTTGTTCCTGTAACGTCGTCTTCTATAACAATAACCCCCAAACGGTAGTTTGCAGCAGCGAATGGCGTACGGAACGTTGCAGTAGCAACGATGGAAACCGTGTTACCGGCACCTGTTGCAGCTACCGACATTCCCGCTGGAACGATTAAATCTTTTCGAGCATTGTAGTATGAATTGAAAGCGTTTTGCGAAACTGTTTGGCCTAATAAAACACGGTCCACATTAGAACTTGGGTATCCAGAGAAATTTGCGGCTGCATCATACTCAGCTACCGTCATTGGGTCCCCGTTGTGAACCGCAATTCCAATAAAATCATTTGGATAAGTATTCACCATGTAATCCATGGCTACAGCGCCTCGTGGACACCACTGACACCATGTACCAGTACCTTCCTCGATAACTACGCTTTTTTCTTCAAGGGCACTTACAGTATTGATTTTCGCAGAACCGGTATTATTCGATGGATCAGAATCAACCGCTGCATTAACTTGAGAAATAGTTACCGCAATATTCTCCTCAACAGCTGTAGCATAACTTACCGCCGTTGGGTGGTTCACATTTACCGTTGCTCCTGGAGCAATGTTCAAACCGTTAATGGTTTGGATGTGATCTGCGCCGTCATTCCAATTAAGTTGAATGGAAGTAATCGGGTTAAATCCAGCGTTTTTAACGGATACTGCCAACGTGTTATTAGAACTTGTTTGGGCATATCGATTAAGTACAACTCCATCAACTGACGCATCGTTTGGTTGCAAGTTCTTAACTACTACATTGTCCAAAACCAACGCATTTTCATCGGTACAATTGTAGTGACGGAACATTACATAAATGGTTTGACCAGCATAAGCAGAAAGGTCAACTGTTCTTGCGAAAACCGTTTCACCAGCAGGCAACGTCTCCTCATAAACCGGAGCCGATGCAATCATGGTTGCAGGAGTATTAGAAGTTGAAACATACACCGCATAGTGCTCTTCATACCATGAGGACGCGGTCGATTCAATGGAACCAACCTCCCACATTAAAGTAAGCCCTACTCCTGGTGCAGCAGTTAAGTTAATTGCAGGAGACACCAAGAAATTGTTCGGTGAATAAACAACATTGTTCGCCCAAGAACGAGATACGGCTGAACCCGCACCAAACTGTGCAAACGCTCCGCTCATGTCTGCTGCATACCAAATGTCAAAATTGTTGGCTCCGGCAACCGGGGCATCGTTATCATTATCCGTACTTGTCCAACCCGTTAAATTAACGTCGTTAAAGTCATCCGAGAAATGCGTTTGAGCGAAAGCTGTAGTTCCCACTACCAAAGCTAACGCAGGAAGTAACGTTTTAATCATGCTATAAATTTTTAAGTTTTTGTAAATTTAATGTTTCTAATTGGATTATGAAAAAAAAACTCATCGTTTTTTCCGGAGCAGGAATGAGTGCCGAGAGTGGTGTTAAAACGTTTCGAGGAGGAGATGGTCTTTGGGAAAACTACCGCATCGAAGAAGTAGCAACACCCGAGGCATGGAGCACTGACCCTGAACTGGTTAGCCGATTTTACAACGAGCGAAGGAAACAAATTATGGAATGTTCTCCGAACGAGGCCCATCGCATTATTGCTTCATTGGAGAGCCAGTTCGAGGTGCTTGTTATAACCCAAAACATCGATGACTTGCATGAGCGAGCGGGGAGTTCTAAGGTCATTCATTTACACGGTAACATCCGCTGGGCGAAATCCAGTGGGCCAAACCAAGAGGCGGCCTATTACCCAATAAATGGTTGGGAACTCACACAGAAGGATCAGTGCCCGGAAGGATATAGGCTCCGACCACATGTCGTTTGGTTTGGGGAAGAAGTCCCTCTTTACGCAAAGGCGCTCGAAGAAATTCCAACGGCTGATATATTTATTGTGATTGGAACCTCCTTAATGGTTTACCCAGCGGCAGGGCTCATCCATTATTTGAATCCCCGATGCGATGCCTACTTAGTTGACCCAAATTCGCATGAACTTGACGTTCCAACAAGGTTCGCCTGCTTGGCCGAGACCGCGGTTGAAGGCATGAAAAAGATGAAGAAAAAACTTATTTTTTAAGGTTATCTTTGATAAACAGCTCAATAGCCCCAACCATGGAAGGTGCTTTGGGATGGGGGGCTGCAACATCCAATCGGAGGTTGTTTTTTAAAACGGCGCTCGCTGTGCTTTCTCCATATGCAGCAATAACTGTATTGTTTTGCTTAAAATCAGGGAAATTTTTAAACAAAGACTCTATTCCTCCAGGACTGAAGAAAACGAGCATATCGTAATAGACATTTTCTAAATCGGATAAATCGGCGGCTACCGTTCTATACAAAATCACCTTGGTGAAATTGACCTTGTGTTGGGTCAACGTTTCGGGAATTGAGTCTCGTAATATATCTGTGCAGGGGAGCAAATATTTCTCGTTTTTGTGTTTTTTCATGACCTCTGCTAATTGATCAATGGTCTGTTGGCCGAAGAATATTTTCCGTTTTCGATAGGGAATAAATTTTTGCAAGTACTTAGCTACAGCCTCAGAAATACAGAAATATTTCATCGATTCAGGCACTTCAAAACGAGCGTCCTCTGCAATACGAAAAAAATGATCTGCCGCAATTTTTGAAGTAAGAATAATTGCTGTGTGCTCAGGGAGGTTAATTTTTTGTGCCCTGAATTCTTTGCCATCTACGCCTTCAACCTTTATAAAAGAGCGAAAATCAACTTTTATATTATATTTATCCCTAAGATCGTAATACGGAGACTTATCTCCTTCCGGTTTAGGTTGCGAAATTAGGATTGATTTAATTGCCAAAACCCAAAATTAAGGTGTTAGTAACTCCAACCATCGTGACTCATAATACTTTGATAGCAAAACACTTGGAATCACATACACGGTACAAAGGTACAAAATAAAATATACCCAAGAAATTTGTCGCCCATTCAATTCGGGAAGTAATCGAATAATGCGATAACACAATGCCATAAAAGACAAGGCTCCAAGCGACCAGGAAACCAACAAAATCGTGTTTTGGAAAATTAGCAACAAATTTAACCCCAGGGTAAAAACGCCGAGGATTATCCAGGCGATATTGCCTTTGCGTTGCAATGATTTTACATCCAATGAGGATATAAAAAGCTTTAAAAACAAATAGTCAAGATGCCAAACAAGGTAAATTAAAATTGAAAACACCATTGCCGACAACAAAGCAGTGTTTAGATAAAAATTTTTACAAAGCATTAAGGAACCAAAGAGAGCGAATCCAATGAGCGTGTTAATATGTAACAACACAGAAGACATTCTATCCAATTCATTTCGGGCACGAAAAGAGACGTTCATTCCTAAATACACAAGGGAATATAAAAATCTGCCCTCCGTGCGCAGGTTTGCAGCACCAATAATCAAGAATTGAATCATTAAAAACAATAAGACCCAGTTCTCAACAAAAGGGGCTTTGTTCACAAACTCCATAACGATTGCAAAGGTAAAGTATAATTGAACGAAATCCAGTATTAATATGTTGTATCTTTGCAAGACAATAAACAATCTTATGAAGACTGATGTATTCCAACACGTAGATTATTACCAGATGGACGACTTGCTCACGGAGGAACAAAAACTTATTCGAGACTCCGCTAGAATGTGGGTGAAAAAAGAAGTGTCTCCTATCATTGACGAGCACTACGAAAACGCAACCTTCCCGATGCATTTATTAACTGGACTAGGTGAAATTGGTGCCTTTGGCCCTTACATTCCAACGGAATATGGAGGCGCTGGTCTTGATCAAATCTCTTATGGTTTAATCATGCAGGAATTGGAACGATGCGATTCCGGCTTAAGATCTACGGCCTCAGTTCAAAGTTCCTTAGTAATGTACCCGATATGGCGTTACGGCTCCGAGGAACAGAAAAACAAATATTTACCCAAATTAGCCACGGGCGAAATGATGGGGTGTTTTGGCCTTACCGAACCCGATTTTGGATCAAATCCCGGAGGAATGATTTCGAATTTCAAAGACGACGGTGATTATGTAATCCTGAATGGGGCAAAAATGTGGATTTCCAACGCCCCATTTGCACACATCGCTGTGGTATGGGCTAAGGATGAAGCTGGTAGAATTCATGGCCTCATTGTTGAGCGCGGCATGGAAGGATTTTCTACTCCTGAAATGCACGGGAAATTATCATTACGTGCTTCTTCTACTGGAGAATTAGTTTTTGAAAACGTAAGAGTTCCTAAGGCCAATATTTTGCCGGGAAGGTCTGGATTAGGAGCCCCTTTAAGTTGCTTAGACTCCGCGCGATTTGGTATTGCATGGGGAGCCATTGGAGCGGCAATGGACTGTTATGACCAAGCGCTAAGATATAGTAAAGAAAGAATCCAATTCGGCAAACCAATTGGTTCATTTCAATTAATCCAGAAAAAACTTGCAGAAATGCTGACCGAGATTACCAAGGCTCAATTATTAACCTTCCGCTTGGGGCAATTAAGAAATGAAGGGAAAGCAAGTTCCGCCCAAATTTCTATGTCCAAAAGAAACAATGTTGAAATGGCCTTGAACATCGCCCGAGAGGCACGACAAATTCACGGAGGCATGGGAATTACCAGCGAATATTCTATGATGCGCCACATGGCAAATTTAGAGTCTGTAATTACTTATGAAGGCACACACGACATCCACTTGTTAATTACTGGTATGGATGTAACTGGCATTTCTGCTTTTGCAGGATAAAACTTTTTTACTCTGGGATTTTATCCCCTCGCATTTTTCGAATCCAGGTTCTGGCGTCATCGGCATGAATGCTTCCGGGATAAACATCGATTATTTTAAGGTAATTATTGAGCGCCTCCTGAGAATCATTCAAATGGACTCTTTGTACATTGGCAAGTTCAAAAATAGCATCGTCAGCCAACAACTCGGAGGGATACGTTGAAATTAGTTGTTTAAAATACAGCGCTGCATTCTCCCAGTTTCCTTGTTGCAAAAATGCTTTTCCCCTTAAAAAAAGTAAATCATCGTTCAAAACCGATTGCGGGAACTTTATTTGAATACTATCCATGGTCTGAAAGGCTTCCGGGTAGCGGTGTTGCATTAGATAAAGGTCCGTTTTTGCAAAAGCGCTCATGGCCTCATAGTTGCTGTCTAAGCCATAGTTTTCCAGAATTAAGAGCGATAATTGCATCGCGTCATTGCTGATGAATTTGGAAGTTGATTGCTTTAAAACATCGAGTTGAGATTGAGCATATTCGAACTCGCCGTCAAAATAAAAAACACGTGCGTTCTTAAATTTTGCTTCATTTCCGATCGGTTCGAATTTAAAGGCCTCGTTGATTTGCATGTATAACAACGAAGCGTCCCAAATGCTATCTAATACAACGCATGCGTCCGCTAATTTCATTTTAATTTTGGCGCGTTGCATATCTGTTAGACCATTTGCATTAAGCCTTGTTTCTAAAAAAGATTTTGCCTTCGCTGGTTTACCAGCGTAAAAAGCTAAAACTTCTGCATATTCTAATACCAAGGTTTCTAAACCAGAGCGATTTCCGACAGGTGATTCAATGAATTGCTCGTATTGTTCGACCATGTTGTCAATTTCCGCTTTGGAAAAAGATCGATCATTGGTCAATTGAGTAAACATAACATTGAGTAATATTCTTCGTGCCTCATCTTTTTGTGCCAAGTTGAGGGAGACCACTTCTTTAAGTGCCTCCTTTGAAAATTCATATTCTTGGTTTTCCGCGCAAGTATTGGCGAAGCTTATTAAATATTCACCGCTTCCTTTAATGCGTTTTTCCAATGCCGAAACCTGTTGATATGCTGCTTTAAAATTTTTGCTTTGAAGAAAAAACCACACCAGCATTTCCGTATACTGAGTGTTCGTTGGATCTTTTTGTGACGCCGATAAAAACGAATTTTTTACGAGTGTCAATTCTTCGGATTCTTGAGAAAAATCAAAAACAGAGGAAATTTCCGTTTGTATTTTCTCTTTTAAATCTGGCGCCTTGGCTAAAGCTTGCAAATAATTATTAAGGGCATTGATTTTATTTCCTTTGGCCAAAAATAATTGAGCATACCATAATTCATAGGGATAAAACTTAAAATTCTTCTTGGATTTATCGATGACCTCCTCCGCCCATTCTAGTTCGTTGATGGACAACAAATTGGATAAAACGTCTTGGATTTCTCGAATCTCAAAAAACTCTTTTTTACTAATTTCTGTTCTAACTTTTTTAGCCTTTTCGTTTTGCTCTTTTTCTTTATAAAATGAATACAATTGTATTTTTAAGGAAACATCGTTAGGATTAAAAGAAATTTGTTTCTTATAAATTTTTTCAGCGCTTTTTGTGTCTTTGATATTGTTTAAACAATCTATGTAGCGGCTAAAATTAACCCTGCTGGGGTCTGCTTCATAAAGTTTCTCATAATAAACCGACGCTTTATCAAACTCGCCATTCAAATAATAATGCTGCGCTAACTGAATGTCGGTTTCTGTCTGTGCCAAAAGACAAAACGAACGAATAAACAAACCAATAATTAGGACTTTTATTTGCAATTGATTAACCGATTAGTTATTTGATTAACGCGGAAATTTTAGGATGTAACAAGGAAAACTCTTGATTTAAAATTTGAAGTTGTCGCTTGAGCTCTAAACTCCCCTTTTTTAATTCTTTAACATTCCTCGCTTCTTGTTGTAGGTAATTATCATATTCATCCCTTTTACCCCAGCCATTGTTAATATCGTTGTATAAGTTCATTAAAGCTGATTTCTCTTGAGAAAAGGCTTTTTTAAGTTTTACATATTCCTCATTTATGGGCCCAATCTTCTTACGAGTCAACTTGTAAGCGTCCATATCAGCCGAAAAAGAACGATCAACAGAGTCTAATATGATTTTATTTTTAACTGCCGTTTCAGTACTCATCATGGTTAAGCGTAATGCGGATAGAGTATCTGGAAAGGATTTTAAAAAATCCCCTTCAAGATTCGTAACTTCCTTTTGTAATGCTTCCACCTTTGTAAGTTGCTCTTTTTGTGAAAAATCAGAACACGAGGCCACAACAAAAAGAAACAACCAAAGAACTGTAGTGCCTTTGAAATTAAAGAACATCGAAATGGGTGTAAGGAATTAGAACTTGAGGAATTTGAATTGTGCCATCGGCTTGTTGATGGTTTTCCAGAAGAGCGGCAACAATCCTAGGTAAAGCCAAAGCGGATCCATTTAAGGTGTGGCATAAGCGGTTCTTTTTATCTTCATCTTTAAATCTCAGCTTAAGTCGATTGGATTGAAAGGTATCGAAACGCGAGACGGAACTCACCTCCAGCCATTTTTCTTGTGCCGCCGAATATACCTCAAAATCGTAAGTCATGGCCGAGGCAAAGCCCATATCTCCGCCACACAATCTCAAAACCCGGTAGGGTAATTCAAGTTTTTCAAGCAGGCCCTTCACATGAGACACCATTTCTTCCAGTGCTTTAGATGTGTTGTTTGGATGTTCTATTCGAACAATTTCGACTTTATCAAACTGGTGTAGTCTATTTAATCCTCTTACATCTTTTCCATAAGACCCTGCCTCTCGTCGAAAACAAGGGGTATAGCCGCACAATTTATAGGAGAAACTTGGGTTCGGTATGAGTACGTCCCTAAAAATATTGGTTAATGGCACCTCTGCTGTTGGAATAAGGTATAAGTCGTCGCGATCATCATGATACATTTGACCTTCCTTATCCGGAAGTTGTCCTGTTCCAAAGGCGCTCGCTTCATTGACAAACAGCGGGGCTTGAAACTCTTCATATCCTGCCTTGCCCGCCTCATCGAGAAAAAACGAAATAAGGGCTCTTTGCAGCTTGGCCCCTTTTCCGCGATAAAACGGAAATCCTGCGCCTGTAACCTTTACGCCTAATTCAAAATCTATCAGTTCTTTCTCTTTAGCTAAATCCCAGTGTGGTTTTGGGTTAAAAGAAAAGTCGGGAAACACTCCCGATTCATAAACGACCTCGTTGTCGTTGGAGTCATTCCCGCGTTTTACCTCTTCCGTTGGTGTATTCGGCAACTGAAACAACAACCCGTTGATTTCTTTTTCCAAACGATCCACCTCTGCTTTTAATGTTGCCTCTTCACTTTTAAGCTCAACATTCCTGCTTTTCAATTCATTTGCTTTCTCATGCTCTCCTTTAGCCATGAGCGGCCCTATTTCCTTTGCCAGACCATTTGCCTCTTCCAAGACTGAATCAAGTTCTTGCTTGCGGCCCCTCCATTGACTATCTTTCAGTAAAATATCATTTAATATGGGCTCCGCCAGAATGTTTCGCTTTAGTAAAGCAGCTGCCACCTGTTCTTTCTTGTTTCGAATTCGTAATAGTTCAATCATGAAGGGAAAATAATCCTACAAAGATAGGAAGGTATCGGTTCTTATGGAAGCAATTCAAGCATTTTTTGATAGCGCTCCTTGTACGTGGTATTTCCACTGCAACCTAGGGTTTGTTTATAATTAGTATAAGCCTCAACTCGGTCTCCTGGATCGGGATGTGTACTTAAAATTTCAGGGGGTGTTTCCATACCTGAACCAATGATTTTTTCAAAAAACTTTCCGCCAGCATCCGCGCAATATGTGGAGGAACACAAATAACTAACGGAGCATTGATCGGCTTCTTTTTCATGTTTTCTAGAAAACGAAAGACCAATTAAGGCCGCGGAGATGTCCTTTACTGCACTTTTATCGCCGGCGATAACCGTTAACAATAGCTGCACCCCAAACATTTTAGTTATTTGTTGAGTACTATGCCTTAAATCAGCATGGCCCATTTCATGGCCCAATACTCCGGCAAGTTGATCTTCGGCGTCTAAAAACTTTAAAATCCCTGTGTATAAATATATATAACCCCCTGGGGTACAAAAAGCATTGATAATCGAGTCGTTTTTTATCACCCTAATTCTCCAAGGAAAATCATTTCTGTACCTTATGCCTCCACTTTGCAATAACGTATCTCTTACAGCATAGATATATTGATAAAGGGCGGTGTTGGAAGCACTATCTATTACCTGTGTTTTTGGGTCTTTTTCAATTTCATCAACCACCTGTTTGCCTAAGGTCAAATCATCGTTAAGGCTGAAAACATTAAATCCCTCTTGCGAAAAACGACAGCCCTGAAGTAAAAACCCCAGCATCAAAAGCCAAGAATAAATTATTGTTCGTTTCATGACCCTAAAATTAATCCCTTATTGCTCTCAATGAACGTTGAGATGTTAATTAAAGGTTTGATTCCTACGCATTAAAAGGTTGTCAATCCTTAATTTTGAAGTAATGAAAATCCAAATAATCAACAAAAGCCCTTTCCCATTACCTTCCTATAAAACCGGTGGATCCGCTGGAATGGATATTCACGCGAATTTAGAAACCCCAATATCGATTCCTTCCGGCGAATACCAATTGATCCCAACGGGCATTTACCTGTCCTTACCCGACAATATGGAATGCCAGGTTAGACCAAGAAGTGGTTTAGCTTTAAAACAGGGTTTAACGGTTCTTAACGCGCCAGGAACGATTGATTCGGACTATCGAGGCGAAATTGGGGTAATTTTAATCAACCATGCTAAGCGAGCCGTTGCAATCAATCCGGGGGACCGAATAGCACAAATCGTTTTTTGTCCTATAGTGAAAGTAACACTTGATGAAGTTTTAGACCTTGATTCATCCTCAAGAGGAGAAAATGGATTCGGTAGCACAGGAGTAATATAACGCAGATTATGAATATAATTATCCCCATGGCAGGAAGAGGCAGCCGCTTAAGACCTCATACTTTAACCGTACCAAAACCCTTAATTCCCGTTGGAGGTGTCCCAATTGTTCATAGATTAGTCGCGGATATTGCTGCCGTTTGTGGGGGCAATATCCAAAAAATTGGGTTCGTAACGGGTGACTTTGGTGATGCAGTAGATCATGAATTATGTCAAATAGCGAATCAATTTGGGGCAGAAGGGTTAGTTTTTAAGCAACATGAACCTCTTGGCACGGGCCATGCCGTGTTGTGCGCATCCGAATTATTATCTGGACCAGTTGTCGTTGCTTTTGCTGATACCCTGTTTCGTGCTAATTTCACTATAAGCCCTAAGGACGACGGCATATTATGGGTTAAGCAAATCCCAAACCCAGAACAATTTGGTGTAGTAATGCTCAACAAATCAGGAGAAATAATCGATTTTATAGAAAAACCCAAAGAACCTGTTTCGGATTTAGCCATGATAGGAATCTATTATTTCAAAGACGGAAATGCCTTGCTTCAAGAACTAAATTATCTCGTTGATCATTCTGTTATAAAAAGTGGAGAATATCAATTACCCGATGCCTTACGAAGGCTCAATGAAAAAGGTACCGTTTTCCGGCCTGGAGAGGTACAAGAATGGTTGGACTGTGGAAACAAAGAGGTTACGGTAGAAACCAATTCGCGTGTTTTAGAATTTGATTTAGAAGACGGAAAAACGATGGTTGGACAAAACCTTCGAATAAATAACAGCCTTATCATTCCCCCTTGCTTTATAGGGGATAACGTAACCATAAACCATTCGATAGTTGGTCCTCATGTAAGCCTTGGGAATGGAAGCGTAGTGGAACACAGTAACATTAAAAACAGCCTGATCCAAGCAAACACCCAAATTAAAAACGCTGTGTTGTCAGCATCCATGCTTGGTTCGAATGTTCGGATTAATGGGGCCGTAAAAGATTTGAGTTTAGGAGATTATTCGGAATGGCATGGATAAAACAGGATTGATTCTTGGATTGTTATTGATGTTTATTGGGTGCAAAAGCATTTCCGAAAAAAGCACTCAACCTACTGGAGAAAACAAGGCAATCCAACAATATCACGAAGCCCTTCGAAATTATTTCAAAGAAGATTATGCAAAGTCTTTGGAGTGCCTGGATAAAGTACTCGCCGTTAACCCTAGAAACGATGCTGCACTTTATCTAAAATCTAAAATTTATTTCGATCAAGAAAACTGGAGTGAAGCTTCTAATTTCCTGAAAAAAGCTGCGGAGGCCGACCCTTTAAACCGGTATATACAAGAAGAAGTTGCCTACATGTATAGCGCCATGGGCAATTTTAACGAAGCAGGAGCTCGTTACGTTAGGATGATTGAGCGATTCCCGGGAGAACAAACGTATTATTCTTCTGGATTCGTAAATTTTCTACAAGCCAAGAATTATTCGGCCGCCAACAAGATTTTAGATCGGGAAAAATCAAAATTGGGCTGTAATGCGGATTGGTTCCTTAAAAAATTCAATGTCTTTATCGGAATGGGTAAAAAAGAACAGGCAGAAGTAGTCCTAACCAATGGTCTAGCACAATTTCCCGGTCAAATACAACTGCTTCGGGCCTTAATAAATTTTTACACAGAAGCATTACAACAGGAAAAAGCCGACCGGTTGTTGAAGCAAATTTGTGCGTCTGACCCGAATAACGGCGAGGTTAAATCGCAATATGCCCAATTATTGTATGCTAATGGGAATAAAATCGAGGCCGATTCGCTCTGGGTGGAATGTTTGAGCCTACGGGATTTTTCGTTGGAAAAAAAAGCAGAAATTCTTCTCCGACGCAACAAAGCCTTTGGCTGCACGACATCAACCATCAACACAACGAGTCGATTTATGAAAGAAAACCCTTCGCTATTTATTGCGCATACCCTTTCTGGAGACCTTGAGGTTCTATGTAAAAACAATATTTCAGCCATTGAACATTACAGTAATGCGCTAAAAATCAATCCTCAGGCTTATCCGGTATGGATAACTGTTTTAGAAATGTATCATCAGGAGGAAAATTGGGACTCTTTGAACCTATGCAGTCAAAGATGTTTAGCGTTATTTCCTTCCCAGCCATTTCCATATCTTATGCAATCGCGTGCCCTATTAAACATGGATTTACCCGATGAGGCAAAAGTAGCCTGCGACATGGGGAAAGACCTTTTATTCGACAATCCTTTATTAGGCAATAAATTTACCGTAACCGATGTGCTAATCAACGTTTCAAAAAAAGACGCAAAAAACATAGAAATAGTGCTACAACCAATTCTCAAAGCGCCAGAAATATCCCTGAATGATCGCTTAGATATTTTGAATTATCTTGTAAATAATGCTAAAGCAATTGAATTCGCACACAAAACTGTCAGTGATTACCTTATTAACGACCCTAACAATTTCTCCCTTCTCGCATTGAAGGCACGAATATTCCTCATTAATAATGAAACAGTATTTGCCAATGAATGCATAAACAAAGCGGTTTCTTTAGGATATCCTGAAAGGCTTGCTCTAGAATTTCTTGGCGATATAGCACAAAAGGAAGGTGATTTGGTCCTTGCAAAAAAACGTTGGCTAGAAGCTCAGCAAAAAGGCAACTACACACCACGACTCAATAAAAAAATCATCGCACCATGAAAACAAGCCTTTTTGTTCTGCTGCTAGTGGGGATCGTTAGTTTTTCATGCTCCAAAAAGGTTGTACCTCAAGGCGTAGAAACGGCATCTTTAACCACAAAAGATTCCACGGCTTCTGAAACACAACATGTGACGAAAACCCTTTACCTAGACAGCATACACCAACAAACCTGGTCGCATTTTTATGCAAAATATAGCGTTCATTACACCGACAGTAAACGATCTTTCAACTTTAAACTATCCATCAAATCCGCCAAAGACAGCGCAACAACAGCCTTGGTTTCCTTGGCAAACATTCCGATTTTCAACAGCCTTATAACGAAAGATAGTATTGTTTACTTGAACAAGAAAGATCGTTGTTACGGTCGATTTCCAATACAAGCAATCAACAAATTACTTGGCGTGGGAATAACCCTTGAGAATTTAGAGGAACTTTTTTTAGGCCTTCCTCTGGGCTACGACGAAGTAAAAGATCTTACCGAACACGAGCTAAATATGCAGGACAGTTGTCGTTTTACTTTTAAAAACGAAGGCATTACCAACGTTTACGTAATTCAATTATCTAGGCCTGCCTTGTTGAGTGAGAACATTCAACTTCAAGAAAATAATTCTTTAGAGGTTCAATACTTAGAGTGGAAAAGTTATGGTAGTCTATTTGTTCCTTCTCATTTAAAACTAAAAATTATCAGCCCCAACGAAACCTTCACGGTTCACTTCACGTTGGATAAACACGAATTAGACATTCCACAGGAAATTTCAATTCAAATACCGGAAAATTATGCGCCATGTAATTAACCTTATTTTCGTTAGCTTATTTTTAACTTTTTCATTGTATGGTCAAAAAGCTCCTGAAAAATTAAAACAAGAGCAGCGCAAATTGGAAAAGAAAATAACTCAAACGAAAGCCTTACTAAAAAGCGTTCAGGCCAATAGCAAAGCTTCCCTTCAAGAAGTTGCGCTTTTAAACTCACAAATCAAAGACCGAGAAAACCTGGTAAGAGTTTTTGATAGCCAAGTTCGTGGAGCAGAATACGTTATTGCCAATAAGAAAAAAGAGATTGAAAGACTACAGCGCAAACTTTTAACTTTGAAAAATCAGTATACCAAAATTTTCAGGTATGCCTACAAAAGGAGAAACAATTCCGCAAAATTAATGTACCTGCTTTCCTCAAAATCATACCAAGAAGCTTTGCGTCGCAACTCATACCTTCGGAAGATTTCACAATTACAAAAACGTCAAGTTCAATTAATCCTTCAACATCAAAAAATGATGGAAAAGGAAGTTGGGTTAACCGAAACTGAAAAATTAGCCAAAGAACAAACGCTTAATGAGAAAAAAGAAGAAAAACTGAGAATTGAAGCTGACCGCCAACTTAAAGAAAAATCGTACAACAAGCTTAAAAAAGATGAATCGAATTTGTTGGCACAACTGAAAGAATCAGAGTTGAAACGAAAAAAAATAGAATCCCAAATTCAATCGGCAATTTTGGCTGAAATTCAACGAGAAGAGGCGAAAAAACAAAAAGCTGAAGCGAAAAAATCTAAGTCTTCTTCAAAAACGGAAACAAAAACCCCTCAGGGATCTGGGGCTAGTCAAGAAAACAATTCGAAATATAAGCCTGAAGTGCTTTCTTCAGAGGGCTCGCTTGCTGGAAAAAACTTCGAATCCAATAAAGGTAAACTTCCAACACCGGTGGTTAATGCAAGCGTTACGAGTAAATTTGGGAAGAATGCACACCCGTCTTTGAAGGAAGTTTATGAAAACAACAACGGAATTGATTTAACCTGTTCCGCTGGGTCCAGTGTGCGTGCCGTTTTCGACGGTGAAGTAAGTTCTGTGTTTAATATTTCGGGCGGAGGCAAGGTTGTGATCATTAAACACGGAAATTACCGGTCGGTATATAGTAACTTAAGTAACGTCCATGTTTCGGTAGGTCAGACCATCAAATCCAAGCAAAGTTTGGGAACGCTAATATCCGAAGGAAACATATCGGTATTACATTTCGAAATTCACGCTGTCAGCGGGATAAATACCACTCCTCTCAACCCCTCCTTGTGGCTTAGTCGATAGGAATTGTTTCAAAACAAAGGTTATTGCCATCATGCTGTAAATTGGAAATGCTGCTTTATCGGTATCCAAAAAGTTATTCAATACAGCATGAATGAAATAGGTGGTCTGTGAGAACAAGATTCCGCAGGCAATGATATAGATTGCTTGATTCTGATGTCTTGCTTCTTGAACAATCCGTATTAAATAATAAAAATATGAGCCTATAAAGGCCACAAACAGCACAAGTCCGATGATCCCTGTTTCCGAAAGCGCACTTAAATACTCGCTGTGCGCATTGCCCAAATCGCCAAAATTCGTGGATATTATCGTGAGGTTTTCAGGATCCTGAAAGCGCGCATATTCAAACGCATAGGTTCCAGGGCCAAATCCGAAAAACGGACGCTCTTTTGCCATTTCTATAGCACAAGTCCATCGGTTAATTCGCTCCAAGTTTGAGGCATCGGTAGTAACATTGGTCGCACTTTGTAGACGTTTATTGAAATCCTCTGTTGTGTGTTCCTCTTTATTTCTAGCAAGTTCCATTTGTATAACGTCAACGTTGCCCAATAAAAAGATGATCAAAAGACTTAAGGCCCCAAAAACATAGGCGAACTTGACCTTCGAAAGAACTACTATTAAAATCAAACCTGCGCCAAAAACACTCAACCAGGCCGCTCTCGTGTAAGAAAAATACAATCCTATCAGGATAATTATCATCAACGAGACTAACACTACCCTTTTCAATAAAGAACCTTTATCCACTAAAAGCAACATTATGGGAAACGGTGTGACGAGGGCTAGAATCGCGCCATAAATCGTATGGTCTTTGAAAAATGGTGCCATCACCCAGTGGCTTTCCTTTTCGCCGAAAGCATACGTTGCGTGGTTAAAAACCGTATAGACTACAACGATGGATGTGCCGATTAAGTAAAGCCAAAAAAACTGCTTTATGGATTTTAAGGTTGAAAAAAATATGGGTCCAAATACAAGGCAAGGCACCACATACCACAATCTAGCAAGAATAAACTTAAAAGAAACAAAAGGGTTTGAACTAACTATACTTGTAATGAAAAGCCATGATAAATAAAGAAACAGAAAAAACATCACCCAACTTTTTAGGTGGGTTCCTTCTATCAAGTTCCTTCTTAATTGGTATGCCGCTAATATTAGAAGAAAACTAAGAAGGATCGGCTCCGTTGGAATAAACAAACCAAAATTGTCAGAATATTCTTCAATGTTAATGGAAAGTGGAACAAAAAAAGCGAGGGAAATGAATACATCCGATGGACGTTGAATCATACAATACAAAACTGCTAAAAAAAGAGGAGGAACAAGCACCGCATATTCCTCGGTCAATAGCGCGAAGGAAGATAATCCGCCAAAAACTGCCCCAACAATAACTGGTAATACAGATGAAAAACGAGTTGTCATCAAGCCTTTAACTCCTTATACTTTTCCCACAATAAAAGAGAAAATACAGAAACAACAAACGCCAAAATCGTTGTTACTAAAACAATAATTAATCTTTTGGGTTTTTCCTTCTTGTCAGCAACTACGGCACGCTCAACGATAAATTTATGGCTAAACTTGGTGTTAGCATCGGATTCGGCTTGTTCGTAGGAAACATTAAAGTCTTCAATTTTTACAATTTTTTCATTCCTCATGTATTCCAACCCATCGTACATGGCGCCATATTTCATGTTGACATCAATTTTTTTCTTAAGCTCCGCCCTATCGTTTTCATTTTGAGCATCCACATAAGCCTGAAAAAGATTGGATCGCACATCCAGAGCAATTACTCCAAGGTCTGCTAGGCTATCAAGCTTCGCTAAAATGAGATCTCGGTCTTTTCTCATTTGGTCTAACTTGCGCTGATTCACTTTAAAAGCAGGAAGAGTTCTTTCGGCAATCATTTCGTTTTTAACGGTGTCGATTAACTCTACTATTCTATTGGCCATTTTTGCAGCGAGAACAGGATCTTGATCTAACACATCAATTTTTATGGATCCGAAACGGGTTCTTGAAAAGGAAAAGTGCCCCGAATATTCTTGATTTAGCTTATAGTTTTTATTCGCATCTGATGGATCAATTTCATAATGCTTTAATAGTTGAAACTCGGAAACAACCCGGTCTCTGATTTTTGAGCTCTGCAAAATTTGTATTAACTGTTCCGCCTGCTCCTCCTCACCAAAATCCATTGCAGCCGCTTTTGCATTTCGCTGCTCTGAAAACGAAACGCTACTTGTTGCCGCCGGGAAAACAATGGCCGTACTGAGGTATTGTGGTTTTATCAAAAAGGAAATGACGGTAGACAAAACAGCAGCAGATCCGCAAAATAATATCCATATTTTTCTTTTCTGATATAGAAAACTTAAAAACCCTTTATTGTTTTCTTGAAGCATTTGATTCGTACTCATTCTTAAATCTATGTGCGAAGATACACTTTATCGTATTTATCTTTTGAATCTTTATTCAATTACCCCGCTTTTCCTGTTTTATAAATGCCTTTGTAAAAGAATTCAGATTTAATATCCGAAAAACATAAATGCCTGTTAAAACTATCCCGATGGATAAAAAAGGGGTTAAGGCCACAAAATCTGATACGGATATTATTGCCCAACCTGAAACCAAAAAACAAAACAAGCCGAACAAATTAAGCGCCAGGAGTCGAAGGTTCAAAAGCTGAAGCCGCTTTACAGCTATCCTTACAATCGCTATGGATACCACGGTTTGAACAATCAATGCCGCCAATGCTGAGCCAATGGCTCCGAAAGGAATAACCAGCAATAAATTCAATCCTATAGAAGTTAAAGCCGCAACACCTGAAATTACATTCAAAGATTTCAAACTGCCATTGGCTGTGAGTAAGGTGCCAAAAACAAAATTAAAACTCATAGATAGCATGGCTAACATTAAGAGGCAAAAAACGAGGAATGAACTGCTCTCAACACGTTCTTTATAAATAAGCGATAAAATTTCATGACCATTGACAATCAATACAAAGACCGCTGCCATTGTACCCCCTATCAACAATTTGGCTGCTGTGTTTAAAAGGTCATTCAAGGACGGGTCTTTCTCAAATAACATGCGAGAGAACAAGGGAAACAACATTCCTGCGAATATCATTCCAACCATATACATTGCATCAAATAGTCGAAATCCCTGGGCATATATACCGGCTTCGAGATCTCCATTTTCCGACCATTCTCGCAAAATGATAGAATCCGAGCGGTTATAAATCAACATTAACAGCACTAATAGTGCATAAGGAGCGCTTTTTTTTAATACGGATATAAAATAACTCCAATCCCACTCAAGTTTTTTAATTCTTATTTTCCTGTTTAATGCGATAATTGCCGCCAATAATGTAATGAAATATGCTGAGGTTTGGGCAATAACGAACGATTGAATATTGATTCCTTGAGGATAAAACACAAAAAAATAACCAAAAAGTAGAATAAGTAAGGCTCGGTCTAACACAGAAATAACGGTGTCGGTTTTAAATAGGTGCATTCCTGAGAACGCGCTTCGGAAGAATGCAATTAATTGGATGATGAATTGATTTAACATTAGAAATGCCAATATTAAAAAATTCTCTAAGCTTATTTGCAGCAAGGTTGCTGCAAGAAATACAACGACTGAATACAATAAAAACAGCACAAACCGAAAACCAATTATTTTAGAGAAATGCTCAATAATTACATCCTGATTCTGGGCTATATTTCGTGTTGTGAAATTATTAATTCCAATATCTAAGATTATGTTTGTAATTAATGTCAAAGAAAGCAATGCGAAATATTGGCCGTAGGCTTCATTTCCAACATGCCGTTGAACCCCCGCATCGATCACCAATACGGAAACCGGTTTTATTAAAAAATTAAGAAATAACGAGAGAAATAGATTTGATAAAAACCGTTTCTGCATTTGAGAACTGTTTTTACTTGACAATTAATTTAAATCCTATTCCGTGAATGTTTAAAATTTCTATGGAAGATTCCTCGCTTAACATCTTTCTTAATTTGGCAATATATACATCCATGCTTCTTCCGTTAAAATAACTATCATCTCCCCAGATCGTTTTTAAGGCGACTTGGCGGTCAACTACTTCATTTTTATTTCTTACTAACAAGGACAACAAAGCATTTTCTTTGGTCGTTAATTTTTTCACGCCCGATGTTAGAATTAACTCGCTTTTCACTTCATCGTATTGCAAAGAACCAATACTATTTGATTTCACCTGCTCCGAAGACCCGGCCCTCCTTAAAATAGCATTAATGCGTGCAATCAACTCCTCCATTAAAAAAGGCTTGGTGATGTAATCATCTGCTCCTACTTGAAACCCTTCTAGCTTATCCTGGTTCAAATTTTTGGCCGTTAAAAATATAATGGGTTTGGTTTTATCCATTTTTCTAATATTCTCAGCAACATTAAACCCGTCCATGCCGGGCATCATTACATCCAAAATTAAAAGGTCTATATTAGAAGAATTATTCTTGAAAAAATCCAACGCGTCCATGCCATTCTTGATCCAAGATGAGCTGAAGCCCTTTGAGTTTAATACCGTGTTAAGCAAATTGCCTAAATTCTCATCGTCTTCCGCCAATAGAATATTTACTTTCATTCTTCTAGGTTTTTATCTGAATATGGAAGGTAGTTCCTTTTCCTAATTCGCTCTGTACTTCAATTTTCCATTTGTGTGCATCACATATGGCTTTAACATAAGTTAATCCCAACCCAAATCCTTTTACATCGTGAATATTCCCTGTAGGAACACGAAATAGGTTATCAAAAATTTTTGGAATAAACTCTTTTGGAATTCCAATTCCAGCATCCTTAACGATTATCTGAATGTTCTTATTGTATTTGAGTACTATTTTTATTTGAGGCTTTCCTTTAGAATATTTTATGGCATTATCTATCAAATTTGAAATCAAGTTCGTAACATGAAGGCTATCCGCGATTATCTTTCGTGGAGTTCCTTCAACGCTAAGCAATAATTCAAGGTTATCGGACATTCGAAAATAGCCCTTTTTTATTTCCTCCTCTACAATATGTGCTAAATCAACTTCTGTCTTTTGCAAGGATATTTCGCCCTTGGATATCAAGGCACTCTGAAGTATCCCCTCAACCAATAACCCAAGGCGTGTGTTTTCCTCATTGATCATTTTAATATAGGGTTCAACTTGCTCAAAGGCGTCTTTAGAAACAAGCTCTTCTCCAGAAACGGTTTGGCAGGCAAGAGAAATCGTTGATATCGGTGTTTTAAATTCATGGGTCATGTTTGAAATAAAATTCGTTTTAATTTCAGCAACCCGTCTTTGAACCCGAATAGTTCGAATTAAGAAAATAATCGTGACAGACATCAAAAGGCTTAATACAACGGTTAGGATAATAAAGGGCTTCATTTCCTGAAGTAGAAAAAGTCGCTGCCTTGGAAAATAAACCGTCAACGAAAGCTTGTCGTTAAATCTATCCGATGGAAATAGATCAACGGTGTAACCAGTGCTTTCCACTTTTTTTACCGAATAATTCGACGGAGGATTGTAAAAGTTTAATACTTGTTGTTTTTCATTAGTAATAGCATAAATAAATTCGTCAGGTAGATAATCTTTTTTAAATTCCATTCGTAAAATGGAATCAAGTTGATGCAATTGAAGCCTCTGTTGATGGCTTTTAACAATGTTGTCTTTAAAGGCTTGAAGCGTTATTTCATTGACAAACTGCGTTTTTTTAAATAAATACTTGAGAACTTCTTGATTTAAATGGATGGTAATGTTTTCGCTTAACTCTGCATCTCCTTTTTTGGAGTTTTTCACAAAGGCTTTGAGTTGTTGAACATCGCGTATTAAAGTTCTCTGCTCCGTTTTAACCCCGGATAACGTATCTTTTGCAACACCTTTTATTACAATGTACTTTTCCTCTTTACTGTTTTCAATTATTATGGTGTCCTTAATGGAAACTTCTTGATTGGTGGTTAAAACCCCTTCAAAATGATTTTCTATTAAATTTTGGTACTGATCTTTGAGCTCTTTTTGGAGCATTTGCTGATATCGTTCATAATCAACTGTTCGCTCGTGAATGTTCGCAATTTTCTCTAATGATCTGTTCGTTCGCTGTTTTAATTGCTCTTTCTTTTGGGAATAAAGTTCATACAATTGAAATAATTCGTATATCGTTAAACTTCCTACCAAAAAAATGGCAAAATAACTTAAAATACGAATACGTAATTTTCCTATCACCTTTTGAGATTCCCTGAAGCAAAGGTATTCAAACTACCTAACTAAGGACACATGGCCAACGAATTGAACCATTTTATCGACATCTGGCATTTTGATATTGATGTAGTATGTATAAACTCCTGGAGGGCAGTCAAGGCCTTCTGTTCCATAAGATCCGTCCCAACCAACTTCAAGGTTGTTGGTTTCGAAAACGACTTCGCCCCAACGGTTATAAATTAGCATATTGTAATTATAGGGATCAAAACCTACGGGAAACAATGGCTTGAAATGAGGGTTGAATGGGTCACCATCAGGAGTAAAGGCATTCGGAATATAATACAGGCCTCCTACTTGAGCACCAATGGTAATTTTCGTGCTATCCGAACATCCGAAAGAGGTTGATGCAGTTAAGGTAATTTCCGCCCCCGATTGGGTTCCTAGAAAGAAATGGGATGGCGAAAACTCTGTTGAAGTTTCGCCGTCGCCAAAATTCCAAAAATAGGTTACCCCTCCAATGCTTGTGTTGGTAAACTCCACCGTTTGAGAGGATTCTGTAAATACGGCTACATTGGAGGAAAACTCCGCCGTTGGAAAGCCTTCCGTGCAAACTGCGCTCAACATTGAAGCACTATCAACACACCCGTTCAACGTTCCCACAACAAAAATAGAATAACAACCTCCTGCCGCATAAAGATTCTGTACCGACGGACCACTTCCTGTAAAATTATTGGTAGAAACCCATTGATAGGTTGTATTTGGGTTAGGAGCATCAATGGACATGGTAACGTTTAATGGAATACATCCCCATGTAGTATCCAAGCTAAAGTCCATCACCGGAAGCGGTTTTATCGTTACCAATCCGTTGGCTAAATTACTCACACAATTGTTCAACGTATATTGAGCTTGATACGTTGTTGTTATCAACGGAGCTACCGTGATTGAATTCGTTGTTTGATTGTTAGGCGACCACAGAAACGTTCCTCCAGAAAGGTTTGGAACCGCTGTTATGGTGCCTGTCTCTCCATAACACATTACTAACGGTGCGATGGATAATACTGGAACAGGGTTCACGGTAACCGTTCCTGACGCTTGAGCGGTGCAACCCGTTAATGTGTAAGTTACTGAATACGTTGTTCCTGGTAATCCAGGGTTTACATTTATGGCTTGGGTTGTTTGATTATTGGACCATAAATAAGTTCCTCCAGGTAAATCCGGAGTAGCAATTAATTGGGTGGTGTCCCCGTTGCAAATGGTATCACTGTTGACCGAAACCGTAGGTGTTGGGTTAACGGTTACTAAAATCGAATCAGTATCAGAACAACCATTCCAAGTGTAAGTAGCGGTGTAGGAGGTTGTTTGCATTGGATTGACCGTTATCGAATTGGTGGTTTGACCATTACTCCAAGTCAAGGTTCCTCCCGCAGGCGAGGTTACCGCATTTAAGGTGGCAGATTGTCCGGAACAAATGGTTGCATCATTGACCGTCACCGTAGGAACCGGGGCAACAGTTGTGGTAATAGATGATGTGTTGCTACAGCCTTGCGCGTTCGTAACGGTTACCGTGAAAGTTCCTGCTGTTGTTATTGAAGCATTTGCATTTGTCCCGAGTCCGTTGTCCCAAGAATAGGTGCCGCCTCCGTTTGCGGTAACGTTAATCGCTGGTGCATTACAATCTATGATCGTCGTACCAGTATTATTGGTAATGCTTGGGTTGGGGCTTGGATTTACGGTTACTTGTGTGCTTGCGCTGACCGATCCACAATTCGAGTTAATCGTAACCGTATACGTTCCGGATGCAGCAGCCGTTGGATTTGCAATGGTAGGATTTTGTTGGTTGGAAGTAAACCCATTCGGTCCGGTCCAGCTGTAGGTATACACTCCTGCAAGCGGCAATGCCGGCGTAGGATTCGCGGATAAGGTTAAGTTTCCTCCGGCGCAAATAGGCCCGTTATTCGAAGCGGTTGCTGTTGGTGCGGCGCAACAGTTGATGTACATCCAAATCCTTCCAATGTTGTAAAACGTTTCTGACCAAATATTGGCCATTGGTTGACCTCCGGTTGGACAACTTTGCATTCCACTTCGCGAAAGGGTTGTTGGAAAACCAAGGATGCTTGTAACAAAATTCGGCGACCCATACGTGTTAACGCAATTTCCCCGAACACCATAAACCCCAATGATTTGTCCTGCGGTTACGGCAATATTGCAAGGAATGATTCCATTAGGTTGATTCGTGGCGCTAAATAATTGAACGAAATTATTCGTTGTGCCAGGAAATGCAGGCGGCGCAGCAGCATTAAAACGAACAACACGTACCGTCTGTAAGCCGTTGGATGCTGTCGTCGGAACCTCCAAACCACAAATGGTGAAATTCGTCGGGGCGGTAAAGTGATAGCCACGAATCATCCCTGAGAAGGTGTTTAACTGATTTCCAACACTGATTTGCGTTTGGGAAAACCCTTTATTACATAATACTGAAAGAACAATTAAGAATAGTATTTTTTTCATTGCTTCATCTATGTGTCAAATTTACATTACCCAAACGTTAATTCAATAGTTTACGTTGCTTTTATCGCAATAAATTTACGTGGCCTGTTAGAATAATTCGTTCTTGACCACCGTTAACCAATACAAAAGCAATCTTATACGTATAAGTTCCAGTAGGACAATCCAATCCTTCCAAACCGTAGGAACCGTCCCAACCTACTTGCATGTTATGCGTCTCAAACATCACTTCTCCCCATCGGTTATAAATCACCA